>Ga0315907_10000060_pt1 | contig 150177 bp, 130 predicted proteins | sample LakEriMetagenome_3_FD_203525 | JGI IMG/M metagenome (GOLD analysis project Ga0315907, IMG submission 203525) | Freshwater fungal communities from buoy surface, Lake Erie, Ohio, United States - Buoy 12 MA123 | ecosystem: Environmental > Aquatic > Freshwater > Lake > Lake biofilm | place: USA...
TTATTTATGGAATACAGGAGCAACAACAGAAGATTTATCTAATGTACCAGCAGGAAGTTATGATGTAACAGTAACAGATTTAAATGGTTGTCAAATTACGAGCAACATAACATTAACAGAGCCTACTGAATTAGATATATCTATGACTGTTTCAGTATATAACGGGGGGTATAATTTAACGGGTTGTTCACCTGATGGTTGGATAGATCTTACAGTTCAAGGAGGGAGTTCAATCTATCAATTTAATTGGAGTAATGGATTTATAACAGAAGATTTAACTAACTTACAAAATGGATTGTATTCAGTTATTGTAACAGATTTAAATGGATGTCAAATATCAATTGATACTGTTTTATCTCAGCCACCTGTAATTACATCATCAATTTATGTAGTATCAGATTATAATGGAGAAGATATAAGTTGTTTTGGATCTTCAGACGGATCAGTTTCAGTTGATGTTTTAGGGGGGACACCTATATTTTCATATGAGTGGATAGATACTGATGGGAATATTGTCAGTACAAGTCAATTGGCTAATGGATTAAATGCAGGTTTATATACAGTGAATGTTGTTGATGCAAATGGTTGTTTTACTTCAAATTCAATTTCATTATCAAATCCAACTCCATTTCTTTACAATATTAATGTAAGTACAAATTATAATGGTTCAAATATTTCTTGTTTTGGAGCTTCAGATGGTGGTATAAATTTAGATGTCGCAGGGGGAACTCCAGGATATTCGTATCATTGGACAGATTCAAATGGAGTATATATTAGTGATGTTGAAGATCCAATTTTATTAATTTCGGGTAAATACAATGTTGAAGTTACTGATTTGAATGGTTGTATATTTGATACACTAATAATTTTGAGTGAACCATCACAAGTTAAAGGAATCTCAAGCGTACTTTCTAATTATAATGGAGAAGATGTAAGTTGTTTTGATTCGACTGATGGTTCTGTGACTATTTCAGCTTCAGGAGGTATGCCAAATTATACTTTCGAGTGGTTTGATGTTAATTTAAATTTTTTAGGATCTAATGTGATTTTGTCCGATGTAGGAGCAGGTACATATTCAGTAGTTGTAACTGATGTGAATGAATGTCAATTCACAACTAAAGTTACTGTGAATGAACCTGATTTAATAGTTTTAAATACTTTAATTACTTCTGATTATTATGGTAATGGTGTAAGTTGTTTAGGAGCGAATGATGGAACTGTAAGTGGTGCTGTAACAGGAGGAACTCCATCGTATTCGTATTCTTGGAATACTGTACCTACTCAAAATTCAGTTAATGCAAGTGGTTTGGGTGTTGGTGTCTATACACTCACTGTTATTGATATTAATGGTTGTACAACTTCTAGTGATATAGAATTAACAGCGAATCCTTTACCTACTATTAATCTTCCACCTTTTGTTTATGGATGTATTGGAGGGTCAGTTTTATTAGATTCTCATTCTGAACCTGGAAGCGATTGTGTATGGAATTTTTCTAATGGACAATCATATAATCAGTGTGGGCCATTTCAGGCTTATTTTCCAAATGTTGAATGTTATGATGTTGAATTAACGGTTACAAATTCACAAGGGTGTATTTCTTCTGTTTCAGCGGATGATTTTGTTTGCATCAAACCAAATCCAATAGCAGATTTTTATTCAGATGATTATTCATTAACAAATATTCAATCAACAGCAAATTTCTGGAATACTTCTTCGGGTGCTGTATCATATTTATGGGATTTTGGTGACGGAACTCAAAATGAAACAGATTTTAATGTTGATCATACTTTTCAATCCAATGATAATTTTAATATTACAGATTATCCGATAACATTAAATGTTACTTCAGAGTATGGTTGTAAAGATTCGATAATAAAATATATTTCAATAAATCCTGAATTAATTTTTTTCGTCCCAAATTCATTTACACCTGATGGTGATAAGTATAATAATACATTTAAACCTATATTCTCTTCAGGCTATTCTTTTGAAAATTATTCATTTTTGATATTCAATAGATGGGGTGAGTTAATATATGAAGGATCCGATATTAATGATTCTTGGGATGGAACTTATTTAGGACGAAAATGTCAAGATGGTGTATATGTTTGGAAAATAGAGGTTAAAGAATCTATGTCAGCAGTCAAACATCTTCAAACAGGACATGTAAGTCTTTTAAGATGATTTTTCATTAACTTCTTACTAGTGTAATCACTAGAAAACCCAGTGTTTTTACGGGGTTTTTTAGTGTGAGTATTTTGTTAAATGTTTGTTTTTTAGTTTTTTATGTTTTTTATGTTTTGTTAGTTGAATAAATTTAAATAAACATTACTCAATAATTGAATTTATATTTGCATTACAAAAGAAATTAAAATCATGTTCCTAACCACAACATTTAAAAGGCTCTTCATTATGAAGAGCCTTTTAACATTCATATAATTTTTAAATCGTTCTCTTTTTTTTCAATATATTTGACAACGATATGAAAAAGATTAGAATTGCAATTGCGGAAGATCAGTACCTTTTTAGAAAAGGTGTTGTTTCGCTATTGAAATATGAGTCTAATTTGAAAGTTACCCTTGAAGTTGATAATGGAAAATCATTGATTGAGGAACTAGATAAATGTAAAGACAATTTGCCTCATATTATTTTTATGGATGTTAGAATGCCCGTTATTGATGGAATAGAAGCAACAAAAATAATTGTGAAAAAATATCCATCGATCAAAATAATAGCTTTGACAATGTTTAATTCAGATGAGCATATTTTAAAAATGCATAGAATTGGTGCGCATGGATTTTTAACAAAAGATTCAGTTGTTGATGATTTATTAGATGCGGTTGATATGGTTTTAAATAAAGGTGTTTATTATAATGAACATACTTCTCAGGTGTTAATTCAAAATGCAGATAAAGTATTAAAATCGTCAAACATTAATGGGGTGTTAAATCAACTTTCTTCGAGAGAGTTAGATGTTATTCGTTTAATTTGTGTTGAAAAAACGAATTACGAAATTGCTGATGAATTAGGTTTGAGCGTGAGGACAATCGAATGGCATAAAAAAAATATTTTCAATAAATTAAAAATTAAATCAACTATTGGTTTGATGAAATATGCAATTGAAAATGCACTTATTTAAGAATTTATAATACTATTCATAACAAATAATGAAAAAATATATATTTTTAACATTTACATTAATAAATACTCTATTATTGGCTCAAACGAAGAAACAACCTAAGTTAGTTGTTGGAATTGTTGTTGATCAGATGTGTTATGAGTATTTATATCGATTTCAGGATAAATTTTCAGATAAAGGATTTTTGAAATTAATGACAAAAGGTTCTCATTGCCGAAATACTCAATATAATTATGTACCGACTTTTACTGGTCCTGGTCATGCTTCAATTTATACAGGAACAACACCGAGTAATCATGGAATAGTTGCAAATGATTGGTATGATAGAAACACAGGGAAATCTATTAATTGTGTTGATGATTCAACAGTGATTGGAGTTGGTACTGATTCTGAAGAAGGAAAATGTTCTCCAATAAATTTAAAGTCGAATACCATAACAGATCAATTAAAATTGACATATCCTGATGCGAAAGTTATTTCTATGTCAATAAAGGATAGAGGTGCGATACTTCCAGGCGGACATTTATCGAATGGTTCATATTGGTTTGATTATTCTCAAGGAAAATTTGTAACAAGTTCTTTTTATAAACAACAATTACCTTTTTGGGTTCAGTCATTTAATGATTTAAATTATCCTAAAAAATGTTTGAGTAAAACATGGGACACATATTATAATATTTCAACTTATAAAGAAAGTGGGCCAGATACTTCGGTTTATGAAGATCAAATTTCGGATACAAAATCAGCAACGTTTCCATTTAATTTAAATGAAATATGTGAGGGTAAAGATAATTATGAATATTTTACGTTCACCCCATTTGCAAATACTTACTTGACTGATTTCGCTATCGAATCTATTTACAATGAAATGTTAGGTCAAGATAATCAAACTGATATGTTATGTATTAGTTATTCAACACCAGATATAGCTGGACATATGTTTGGACCATATTCTGTAGAATTAGAAGATGTTTATATTCGATTAGATTTAGAAATTGCTCGGTTATTAGTAGAGCTTGAGAAAAAAGTAGGCAAAGATAATTTTGTTTTGTTTTTAACTGCTGATCATGCAGTTGTTCCTGTACCACAGTATTTGGTTGACCACAAATTACCCGGAGGTTATATGATCAAAGATCCTAAAATGCTTGAATTAAATGATAAAGTTAGAGTACGTTTCGGAGCAGATTTGATATTGAAATCTATGAATAATAATATTTATTTAGATCAAGAAACAATGTCAATTTTGAATATAGAATCTTCAATTGTTGAACGGTTTATAGCTGATGAGATTAGAAAATGGGAGGAAGTAAAAGTGGTTTATACTACTGAACATTTTAATTCTGTTACCAATGGCTCAAATTGGGCTGATATGATTCGATTAGGTTATCACCCCAAAGAAAGTGGAGAAATTATTTATATTCTAGAACCGGGTTATCTAACTATTTCAAAAGATACTGAAGCGAGTCGAAGAGGTACCAGTCATGGTTCTGCTTTTAATTATGATTCACATGTACCTTTAATTTGGTATGGTAAAAACATTAAAAAGCAAGAGGTATTTAGAAGAGTAAATATTATTGATATTTCAGCTACTTTGACCCATATTTTGAATCTCCAAAAACCTAATGCAACAACGGGAGAACCAATTTTTGAAATTTTAAATAAATAATAGAATTAAAGACATTGAAAGATGTCTTTTTTTTTATTTATAAATTAATTTTTAGTCTTGTCTAAAAATTAATTGTATTTTTGGTTAAAATTATTTTATGCTTACTCAAAGTGAAGAAAATTATTTAAAAGCAATTTATTCTCTAACTGAAGAAGATTCTGAAATTGTTTCAACAAATATGTTGTCTGAAAAAATGAAGACAAAACCATCCTCTGTGACGGATATGCTGAGAAAATTAGCTGATAAATCATATGTTTCTTATCTGAAATATCAAGGTTGTGAACTAACTGATAAAGGAAAAGATTATGCGCTTCAAATAATCAGAAAACATCGCTTATGGGAAGTGTTTTTAGTTGATAAATTAAATTTTGGTTGGGAGGAAGTTCATGAGATTGCTGAACAATTGGAACATATAAAGTCTTCAAAATTAACAGATGAGTTAGATTCCTTTTTGAATTTTCCAAAGGTTGATCCTCATGGAGATCCTATTCCAGATAAAAATGGAAATTTTTCAAATAATCTAAAAACAAAACAGTTGTCTTTAACAAATATTAATGATGAAGTTGTAATTACAGGTGTAGAAGATGGATCGATTGAATTTTTTCAGTTTTTGAAACATTGTGAAATTGGATTAGGAACAAAAGTGAAAATTATTGCTAAGTACAATTTCGATCAATCAGTTTTAATCTCAATAAATAAAAAAGAAATTATTTTGTCAAAGCAAGTGTCTCAAAAAATATATGTACAATGATTAAGAATACTTATTTATATTTTTTGCTACTATTTATTACAAGTATTAGTTGTAAATGGCAACCTAAAAAGTTGATGAATTCTAAACATATTGTTTGTACAACTACAATTGTCGGTGATATTGTTAAACAGCTTGTTGGTAATAAATACCATGTGAAAACATTAATGGGAGCAGGAGTAGATCCACATATTTATGAAGCTAAACCTTCAGATGTCAGAGCACTTGGTAATTCCAATGTTATTATTTTGAATGGATTACATTTAGAAGGTAAAATGTCTGATTTATTTCATCGCTTGAGTAAAGAAAAAACGATTATTGAATTTTCAGATGGAATGAATTTTTCAAAATTAATTCGATTAACTGAACATTCGTTTGATCCCCATGTTTGGTTTGATGTCGAATTGTGGCATCAGGGAATTATTCATTGTAAAAATGAATTACAAAAAGAATATCCTATTGATTCTATATTTTTTGAAGAAAATTATTTGAAATTAAAGAAGGATCTAGATCATTTGGATGAAGAGGTGAGATTGAAAATAAATGATTTACCAAAGTCTAAACGAATTTTAATTACCTCACATGATGCCTTTCATTATTTTGGAAAAGCATATAATGTAAAAGTAAAGGCTTTACAAGGAGTTTCAACAGTTACTGAACCAGGAATGAGAAATGTTTCCAACTTGGTTGATTATTTAGTAAAAGAAAAAATTCCTGCTGTTTTTGTTGAGAGTAGTGTTTCACCTAAAGCGATAAGTGCTGTAATTGAAGCATGTAAAAGCAGAGGACACAATCTTAAAATAGGAGGGATGCTTTATTCGGATGCTTTAGGTGGAATTAAATCAAATGCAGATACTTATCTAAAAATGATTAGAAAAAACACAATGACATTTTGTAAATCAATGAATTAATAAAAGATGGAAAATAGTAGTATTGAAGTTCATAATTTGTCGGTTAGTTACCAAAATGTACCTGTTTTATGGGATATTGACTTTACATTACCGAAGGGCCAGATTGTTGGAATTATTGGTCCGAATGGGTCTGGGAAATCAACCTTATTAAAAGCAATAATGGGTTTGATTCCTTTAGCCAGCGGAAATGTAAAGGTTTTGAATAAAAATCTTTCATTAGTGAGAGATCAGTTAGCATATGTTCCGCAACGAGAAACAGTAGATTGGAATTTTCCAGCATCTGTAGAGGATGTTGTTTTAATGGGAAGGTACAAAAAAGGAAATTTATTTCGAAGATTAACGAAAATTGATAAAGTGATTGCTCAAGAATCAATTGAAAAAGTGAAACTTGAAAAATATAAAGGAAGGCAAATTTCTCAATTGTCAGGTGGTCAGCAACAACGTGTATTTATCGCTCGTGCCTTAGCCCAAGGAGCATCAATCTACATTATGGATGAACCATTTGTAGGTGTTGATATGTCAACAGAAAAGACAATTTTAGATTTGTTAATTCAAATGAAGGAAGAAGGTAAGACAATAATTATTGTTCATCATGATATTCAAACGGTTTCTAATTATTTCGATTACATAGTAATGTTGAATACGCGATTAATAGCTCATGGTCCGACAAATGAAGTTTTGACAGAAGAAAACTTACAGGCAACTTATGGCGGTCAGTTGAATATTATTTCAAAAATTCAATCGATCATTAAAGAAAAAGAATTTCCATTACGAGAAAAAGGATTTGAAGATAAATGAAAGATACAATAATTTATTTTTTTACTGACAGTGTAGCGTTTAAAGTTCTCATTGGAATTACAATTATTAGCGCAACAAGCGGTATCGTTGGTACATTTTCTTTTTTAAGAAAGAAAACACTTGTAGGAGATGCAATTGCGCACTCTCTTTTTCCTGGTATTTGTCTTGGTTTTATTTTTTCGGGTACAAAAGATCCGTTTTATTTAATGTTAGGCTCTCTTATTACAGGTTGGTTATCGGTATGGTTAATTGATGTGTTAACAGCTAAATCTAAATTAAGTTCGGACACTTCAATTGCATTTGTTTCTACTTTCTTTTTTGCTATAGGCGCCGTTTTACTTTCTTTTATTTCAGGTTCATCCAATGGAAATCAATCGGGATTAAAAGATTTTTTATTTGGAAAAGCAGCAACAATGACAAATGATGATATTAATGTATTTGTATTTTTATCACTAATTATATTTCTAGTCGTTATTTTATTTTTTAAATATTTTCAATTAATTTCTTTTAATAAAGAGTTTGCAAAATCGATTGGAATAAAAGTGAACTTGATTGAGTTTTTATTATCTACAATTACAGTACTAACAGTTGCAATTGGAATTCAATCTGTTGGGGTTGTATTAACTTCTGCCTTATTGATAGCACCAGCTGCTACTGCGAGGTATTGGACAAACAACCTACCCAAGATGTTGTTTTATTCAGCTTTAATTGGTGTTTCATCAGGTGTTTTAGGTGTTTTTATTTCTTCAACCAAAGAAAATATGCCCACTGGTCCATGGATTGTCTTCATTCTTTTTTTCTTCATCTTATTGACTTTACTTTTTTCATCTAATAAAGGATGGTTTTCTATGGTTAGAAAGCAACGGATAAATCGCCAGAAAATGGCTGAAGAAAATGTTTTAAAAGTATTTTACCAATTAGCAGAATTAGGTGTTAAAAATGTGACATACTCTGAGTTTTTGAATAAAAGACAAATGGATACCAAAGAATTAACGAATACGATTGTTTCATTGATAAAAAAAGGATTTATAAATAATGACTTTCAATTATATAAATTATCAGAAAAAGGTGAAGTTGAAGCGGCTAGAATAGTTCGTTTTCATAGATTATGGGAATTATATTTAACAAAACGATTAAATTTTAAGGAAGATCATATTCATGGAACTGCAGAAACGATTGAGCACCTTATAACTCCAGAAATTGAAAAGGAGCTATTGAAGGAATTAAAATTTCCAACTGCAGACCCACATAATAAAAATATACCTTATTGATATGGAATTAAACGATTTTCTAACATTATTAACAGCCATTACAATAGCAGTTTCATGTTCGTTATTGGGATGTTTCTTAGTCTTGAGAAAGACAGTAATGGTAGGCGATGCAATCTCACATAGCGTATTGCCAGGAATTGCAATTGCTTATCTTTTGAGTTCTAGTTTTAATTCTGTTTTTATGTTGATAGGAGCAGCTGTTTTTGGAGTGTTTACAACTCTATTAATTGACTTTTTTCATAAAAAATTAAAACTACAAGAAGATGCTTCGATTGGAATTACGTTTACATGGCTTTTTGCAATTGGAGTAATAATCATTACTCTTTTTACAAATTCAAATACAGATTTAGATCAAGATTGTGTTTTGTTTGGAGAATTGAGTTCTACTTTTTTAGATAAAATTATTATCGGAGATTATTTAATGGGGACACGAAGTTTTTGGATGATTTTTCCAGTCTTTTTAATTATTCTGGTCTTCATACTTTTTGGTTATAAAGGTCTTTCAATTATTTCATTTAACGAAGATTACGCAAAATCTTTAGGAATTAATGTTGGATTTATTAATTTGATATTTATGAGTCTGGTAAGTGTCACGACTGTTATGAGTTTTGAAAGTGTAGGAGCAATTTTAGTAGTAGGTCTTTTAGTAATTCCTCCGGCAACAGCTTATTTGATTACAGATAAGTTAAAAAGGATGTTGATTATTTCTTGTTTTTTAGCAATTACTTCTTGTATTATAGGGTTTTATTTATCGATTTTAATTGATGTAACGGCTAGTTCCATGATTATTGTTGTATCTGGATGTCTATTTTTATTGACTTTTGGATATATTAACATTAAAAAAACGTTAATTTTTTAAAAATATTAATTTTTAATTATTTGTTAATCAGTAGTTTGTGTGTTTTGTGGGTGAAATTTATTTTTATACATAAAAATAAATTTGGATACTAACTTTAAATGTTCGTATATTTGTCTCATACAATTTCATAGTTGTAGTTTAGGTTTTATAGTTTTAGCAAGGTTTAGCGAGAAGAGGAACAAGTTTCATTAGAATTTGTTCCTCTTTTTGTTTTTATGCATATTTAAGATTATGAGAAAAATTTTAATTATTTCTGGAGGAAGTAGAGGAATAGGTGAGGGAATCGTAAATGCCTATATAGAGAAAGGGTGGGATGTATTTTCACTTTCTAGATCTATTAATGAGAATTTCAAAGGTGCTAATCAAATTGTAGTTGATTTATGTGAAGGAAATAAGTTAGAGCAAATTATTCAAACTGTTTTTGAAAAATTTGAATACAATACTATTGAGTACATTACTTTAATTAATAATGCCGGAAGTTTAGGAGAGGTTAATCGTTTAGAAAATATACCAGAACTTGATATACATGAGACGTTTCTGTTAAATACAATTGTGCCAATTCAACTTTCGAGATTATTTATTCAAAAAACGAAGGAATGGAAAGCCAGAAAATCAATCATTAATATTTCATCTGGTGCTGCAGTTTCACCAAAATATGGTTGGTCAATCTATTGCTCGTCTAAAGCAGCAGTTGATTTATTTACTCAATCTGTAGCGTTAGAGCAAAATGAACTGAATAATGGAGTGATTTTGAAAGTTGTGTACCCAGGAATTGTTGATACAGAAATGCAAGCGAAAATTAGAAGTCAATCAAAAGATTCTTTCATTGATGTTGATAAATTCATTGATTTTAAGACTGATAATAAACTAAATGACAAATTTACAGTTGGAAAAGAAGTTTATACAATTGATCAAGATATTTCTATTCAAAATGGTTCCATCATTCGAATTCAAGATAATCGTTAAGTTAATTTTCAACACATTATAGCTGAAAAATATAATTCAATTATTTTGAGTTTTGAGATTATCAAAAGCTTATTTTTATCACAATAAATTCAAAACAAACAACGATGGATGATTTAAAAGCACAAATAGCAGAGTTAAAAACACAATTAACAGGTGATTTATTCCAAGATTTAGAAACTCAACAAAAGATTTATGAATTGAAAAAACAATTGAATCCAGAAATTGTTGATCATCCGGAATTAGATGAAGATGATGAATGTTTATCTTGTGGAAGTTAATATTATATAAGTGTTTTAAAATATTAGTTCAAAAAAAAGAGTTGCAAATATGCAACTCTTTTTTTTTCAGTAGTGATTGAATATTACATCCATTTAGCAGAAAACTTATTGTATTCAGCTCTTAATTCTGTAAAGTTTTTTTCGAAAGTTGCAACTAAATCTCTATGTTCAGATTGATCACCTACTTTTCTGTGATCCACTGCAACTGGATTAGCTTTAACTTCATTTTGTAATTCTACTTCATCTAAAGTGATGATATGTGCAATTTCATCAATATTATTTTTTTGAATAATAAATTGATTTTGAAATCTTTCTACTTCCGCAAGAACTTCTTCACCATTATTTTTTGATGCAATTTCTTCTAAACGTGTGTTAAAGATTTTAATATCATCTTTGTAAAAATTCAATTTACTTATCCATTCTGCATGTTCTTGGTGTACATCGTAAAGTGCTTCTTGTTTGCTCATATTTTATTTATTAATCGTTTAACTTTATACAACAAATATCAATCATTCAATTCAAAAAAAACATGATGTAAATTAGCTAAACAACTGATTTATCATATGAAAACAGCTTTAAATAAATATAAAGATGCTATTTTAAAGTTTGATTTTTTCAAAACCATTCGATTTGGCTTTACTTTCAATACTTTTATTGATTGAAGATCCAAAATCATCAATTGTTTTGGAGTTAGCGACTTTAAGTTTTTCCTTTTCGATGTATTCGTTTCGATCTACTGCAAGCTTATTTATTTTTTCTTGATATTTTTCTCTTTCAAGGACTTTTTGCTCAATCATTTTTTTCTTTTCTTCATCAGATTTACCTTTAAATTCCTCAGGTAACTCCTCTTCCTTTATTTCAGAAATATCTTTACCATCTAATTCAACTGCGTCAACTAAGTCCCAAGAAGCGTTATTGTATGATTTTTTTGATTTTACAATTGTTCTTTCAGCTAATATAGAGGGAGCTGCAGAAGCTGCATTTTCATCTTGTTTAGATTGATTCATTTTTTTTTCATTTCCCTTGATACCATATCCAATATATGTTTTATTTAATGAATCGTTATAATTATTAATTTCAGCATCATAAGGGGTTGTGACTTGTTGAATTTTTTGGTCTGAATCGATTGCGAAATAATCACCATTTCCTTCTTGAGCTCCATCAAACCAAAATTCAGTTTTACCTTGATTATAAGGTCCACAATAAATAGTATTAATATAGATAGACTTTTCTTTTGCATTTTTCATTACACTTTTATAGTCGATCGGTCCTTGATTGAATGGTTCGTTTCCAGCAATGTAGATCATTTTTAAATCGGAAGGGTTTTTAGACCAGCCCAAATCATTTATGGACTGATAAATAACTGCTCCACAATATTCTTCACCACCATTTGTTTTGATCCCAAATAAGTTTTGAGATATTAAATCTAAATCACTTGTTAACGGAACGAGTTGTTTAATGTAATTGGATGAAGGGGAGAATGCAGTATTTCCATATTCGTAAAGAGCAATTTCTAAAGTTACATTTTGTCCATTGCTTTTATAAGAACTTACTTCATTTACAATATTCCAAATTCGAGATTTTGCCTGATCAATTAGTCCATCCATGCTATTTGAACCATCAAATAATATTGCAAGTTGAATTTTGGATGTTTGAATTAAATAATCACCAGGTTGTGAAAATAAGTTGAAGCTAATAATGCTTGAAAATAAAATAATAATAAGTGCTTTCATAAATCGTTTTCTTCTGAATACAATTCAACTTCGAAAACGTTCAACGAATTTTGTTTATTTTTCTATTTTATTTTTGTTGAAGCTTTTATGACAAGAAATTGATTTTATTTCTTTTGTCTTTTCACTAAATGATATTTTAGGACTTAAATATGGAATGTCTAAATTCAATCCTCTTAAAATTATGATTAATCCAATAAGTGTAACCAGATAGGGGAGAACCTTATTTATTTTACCTCTAAATCGATTTGTAATTTGATTTGCAAAATATGTAATAAGAATCATTCCTGGCATAGTTCCAATTCCGAAAAATAACATTGTTAATCCTGAATTGAAAGGACTACCGGCAATAATAGATGAGATTAATGCTGTATAAACCATTCCGCAAGGAAGAAGTCCGTTTAATGTACCAAATAAGAAAAATTTAAAAGGGCTTTGTGATTTAATTACTCTCCCCATATTTCTTGAGGTAAATCGCTGAATGAATGTTATTCTAAATTGATCAAAAAATGGACCTGTAAATAAAATCTTTCTCCAGGCATATAAAACAATTCCAAAACCAGCTATAATACTCAAACCTTGAAGAATTCCAACAAATTGAATACCTAAACCTAAAAAACCTACGATTACACCAAAAATTGAATAGATTAATATTCGGCCGAAATTGTATTGAATAATACCAATTATTAAATTAAATTTTGAACTTCTATCAAATGGAATAGCCATTGAAATTGGTCCGCACATTCCAACGCAATGGAGATTTGAAATCATCCCTAAAATCAATGCAGATGTGAGTAACGAGATCAATTTTTTACTTTTAAATTAAATTTCAATCGATTCTTTTTGCATATACAATTCGCGTTTCACTTGATATTGTATGTTCATTTCGTAGACACCTTTTTTCAATTTTGATTTTGGTATCATAACAACTTTAGATTCTTGTACAGAAAACACTTGATCATCTTTATCATTATTAGGGCGATACAATTCAACTTTTATCGAATCTAATTCTTCTAAGTTTGGAAATTGAACAATAACGTATGTATCGTTTAAAGTCACTTTTACCTTTTCTTTAAGTTTGTTTGTGTTTTTTAAAGCTGAAATCTCTTTTTCAAAATTTAGCTCTTTTTGATAATAATCTTCACTTTCTAAGTCTGTATTTCTTGACATTAAAGTGAAAACCATATATAGAATGAAAGTCATAAATGCAATCATTGCGATAGTAATTCCTTTTCCCCAACTCATTTTTGAAATTTTTAGAATAAATTATTGAACCAAATTACGGATGTTAAATTCAATATCCAACATCCATAATTTTAATATTACATCAATGGACCTAAGAATCGAACTTTTACGCGTTCGATTTCTTTTCCATTTCCAAGAATAATAATCGTAATATTTCTTTTTCCATTTTCCATCGCAGAATATGGATATTTTACGATAAATCTATCTTTTAAATGTGCTTCTTGTTTCAGTTTTAAATTGTGGACAACCAGTTCAATTTTACCAATATTATCATCCAATTTAAGATTTACATTGTAATTGTTTCTTGTTTTATTTGATAAATTAATTTCAAATATATTACTTATGTAACCTGAATTATTTGTTTGATAGGTTGTACCTCTTTGTCTGAATATCGTTGCTTGAAAATCTTGTCTTGTAACTAACAATGTTATCAATAATGCTAAAAGTCCAAAAAGTAATACGACATATGCTTTTACTCTTCTTGTCCATTGGAAATTTGTTCCGTTCTTAATTCCATTTTCAGATACAAATCGAATTAATCCTTTTTTTAATCCAACACCTTCCATCATTGTATCACATTCATCTATACATGCAGTACAATTGATACATTCTAGTTGAGTACCATTTCTGATATCAATTCCAGTCGGACAAACATGAACACATAATTTACAGTCTATACAATCACCTTTTCCGATTGCAGCTCTATCTTCGTTCTTTTTAAATTTTGCTCGTTCTTCACCACGTTTGTAGTCGTATGCTACAACCATTGTGTTTGGATCAAGCAATACACCCTGTAATCTACCATAAGGGCAAATAGTAGTACAAACTTGCTCTCTCAAACGAGAAAAAACCATGTAGAAAACAGTTGTAAAAACGGCAATTGAAATTAATCCACCAACATGATTACCTACATTATCAGTTTGAATTTCCCATAATTGATCCTTTCCTATGATATATGCCAAAAATGTATTTGCAATAGCGAAAGAAATAATCCAAAAAATAGAATGTTTAAGAACTCTTTTTCTTATTTTTTCTCCATTCCAAGCTTGACTATCTAACTTTTTTTGATGTGTATAATCACCCTCAATCCAGTATTCAATTCTTCTGAATATCATTTCCATAAATATGGTTTGAGGACAAACCCATCCACAAAAAATACGACCGAAAATGATAGTAAAAACTATTACGAATACGACTGCTAGAATAGAAGCAATTGCAAAAATATAGAAATCTTGTGGCCAGAAAATATATCCAAAAATGATAAATTTTCGTTCAATGACATTTAGGAGTAGAAATTGGTCGCCGTGAACTTTAATGTGGGGTAGGGCAAATAGTAACGCAAGTAATGAATAACTTGTTAATTTACGGTAATTAAAAAATTTACCTTTTGGTTTTTTAGGAAAAACCCATACACGTTTTCCTTTTTCATTGACTGTAGAAATACGATCTCTGAAACCTTCTTTATCTTCGCTCATGTTGTAAAGAATTTTACAGATGAAAGACTTAAGGATTCAAGATTTTAAGATGTTTTATCTTAAAATCTTGAATCTTATAGTCTTGGATCTATTTGTTATTTTTCAATTATTTCTCCTTGTGGAGCTTTTCCTTTTGCTTCTGGTAATGATAATACAAACGAAGCTACTTGTTGAATTTGAATTGGATTGAATTTTGTACCGTGTTCAGGCATACCGTTTGGTGTTCCTGTTTTTACAGTTTTAAATACATCTTTGATATCAAATCCATAAATCCAATTTTTATCCGTTAAGTTAGGTCCAATATTACCTTCACCTTTTGGATTGTGGCAAGTCACACAGTTTGTTTCAAATAATGCTTTACCTTTTTCAAGTTCAGCAGCGTCTGTCATTAATGTAACTGTTGTTTCATCAACGTTCATCGCATTTGCTTCCAAATAAGCTTTCACTTGTGCATCAGCTTGTTTGATTTCTTTATCGTATGCTTGATATTGTAAGTCACCTGTTTTTAAAATATGGTAATTAAACAAGTAAACAACAGCAAATACAATTGTAGCAAAGAACATCCAAACCCACCAAGGTGGTAAATTGTTATCTAATTCTTGAATTCCATCATATTCATGATCCATTAAGATTTTATGCTCTTGCTCGATTGGAACTACATCAGTTAAAACATGATTTAATTTTTTCAGCACAACTGGTTCTTCAGCTTTCGCTTTTTCTTGTTCAGTTTTAACTAAATTCATTAAGTTTTTAAACATGTTTTTCAAGTAGAAAATAACACCTAATAAAACTAAGTTTATAACTGCTAAGAAATATAAATCACTTGTTTCAACTAATAACCATGGAGAATCTTCTTTCGCCTCACCAGGAGTCATGAATGATAAAGCCAACGAATGATTATTTAAAGCCATTAAACCAAACATACCAATTATAGCAATCAAAGTTGTGTTAATTGATGAACTGCTTTTTTCTTTGTCTTTTTTCTCAGCTAATTTATTTTGGAAGTAATTAGATTTTGTCAAATTCATAATTGAAGAAGACATAATGAAAATACCTATTAGTAAGATCACAACTGCTACTAATAACCAATAAAACTTAGTTAAATTTTCTTTGTAGTTTGGAAGATAAGTAACTTCTGGTGTTGTAGTAGTTGAACCTGCAGTAGCAGTTTCAGTTGCTGCAGGGGCAGCTGTTTCAACATATCCATCTACAAATGTCAAAATCGCATCAACATCTGCTGGGGTAACATCTTGAGCTGGCATTTCCATAGGGCTATACGTTTTTATTGTATTTGCCATTGTACTTTTACCTCCAGCTATTAATGCCGTTGAATTTTTTACCCATTCAGAAAGTAAATCACCTTCACCAGCATCTGTCCATTTTTGTTTAACTCCTTTCAAATTTGGACCAGTACCATCTTTTCCTAAGATGTGACAAGCACTACATTTTGACTTGAAAATAGCCTCTCCGTCTTGACCAAATACATTTACACTTACAATTAAGATGAAAAGTAAAGCATTTGTGAAATATAATAACCTTTTCATTTTCTTTTATTTTATAATTCCTACTGTCCCTCCAACTTCTTCTTCAGATGTTTCGAAAGGAATATTACTTAACTCTTCAACTTGTGTTTTTCTCATTCTAAATACATGTGTTAATACAAATACAAAGAACAATACGAAGATGAGTAGGGAAATGATAGGGTATATAGATACCCCGTCAATTCCTGTTAAATGATGTTTTATAAATCGTAACATAACGTTTAATTTTAGTATTATTTAACTGATGTAGATGTTGTCATTACATCTTTACCTAAACGTTGTAAGTAAGCGATTAAAGCAACGATTTCTTTTTTCTGTAACTTGTTAATCTCTTGATTTACATTGATCGTTTTCAAAATCTCAGCAGGTTGATTGTTAACAATGTCTGTTGCGATTTCTAACGCTTGTTTTTGTAAATCTGCTGGAGCTTGTGTCTCGTATCCTTTTTTGTAAGGAACACCTAACGTTCTCATTGCATTGATTTTTTTAGAAGTTAAAGAAAGATCTAAATCATTTTCTTTTAACCAAACGTAAGCAGGCATGATAGAACCTTTAGATACATCTTTCGGACGAATCATGTGTTGGTAATGCCAGAAATTACTTTTCTTAATTTTAACATTTCCACCTTCTCTTGCTAAATCCGGTCCAGTTCTTTTAGAACCCCATTGGAATGGGTGATCATATACAAATTCTCCAGCTTTTGAGTAGTCACCAAAACGAGCAGTTTCGAAACGTAAAGGTCTTACTAATTGAGAGTGACAGTTGTAGCAACCTTCTCTAATATATAAATCACGACCTTCTAATTCAAGAGGAGTGTAAGGTTTCACACTTGCAATTGTAGGAATGTTACTTTTCACAATCATTGTAGGTACAATTTGTACTAAACCTCCGATTGCTACTACAACGATTGCTAAGATCATGAATTGAACTGGTTTCCCTTCAATTCCTCTATGCCAGTGTTCTTTTTTACCTTCTTTTTCATGTTTAACCAAAGCTGGAGCTTCTGCTTCTTCATCAGCTAATAAACTTCCAGATTTTGCAGTTTTCACTAAGTTGTAGAACATCATAACTGCTCCGATGATGAATAATAATCCACCTAAAGAACGTAAGATATAGAAAGGTTTAATAATTTGAACTGTTTCTAAGAAATCTTGGTAAGTTAAAGTTCCATCTGGATTAAATTCTTGCCACATTTGACCTTGAACGAAACCAGCATAATACATTGGAATAGCATATAGTAAGATACCTAAAGTTGCAATCCAGAAGTGTTGATTCGCTAATTTTTTAGAATATAATTCTGTTCTGTATAATTTCGGGAATAACCAATATAATAAACCGAAAGTAAACATACCGTTCCATCCTAAACCACCAACGTGAACGTGTGCAATTGTCCAATCTGTAAAGTGAGAGATTACGTTTACGTTTTTCAAAGATAACAATGGACCTTCAAAAGTAGCCATACCGTAACAAGTTAATGCAACTACCATGAATTTTAACATCACATCATCACGAACTCTATCCCAAGCACCTCTTAATGTTAATAAACCATTCAACATACCACCCCAAGATGGAGCAATTAACATTACAGAGAAAACAACACCTAAACTTTGTGCCCAATCAGGTAATGCTGAATATAATAAGTGGTGAGGTCCAGCCCAGATGTAGATGAAAATCAACGCCCAGAAGTGGATAATTGATAATCTATAAGAGTATACTGGACGATTCGCTGCTTTAGGTACGAAGTAGTACATTAAACCTAAGTAAGGTGTAGTTAAGAAGAATGCTACTGCATTATGTCCATACCACCATTGTACTAATGCATCTTGAACTCCTGCGTACCAAGAGTAACTTTTTAAGAAAGAAACAGGTAATTCGAAAGAGTTGAAGATATGTAAGATAGCTACAGTTACGAAAGTAGCGATGAAGAACCAAATGGCAACATATAAATGTTTTACTCTTCTTACTAAAATCGTTGCAAACATGTTGAATCCGAAAACTACCCATAATCCAGCGATTAGGATATCAATCCACCATTCTAACTCTGCGTATTCTTTACCTGAAGTGATACCAAATGGTAAAGTTGCAACAGCACATAAAATTAAAAACTGCCAACCCCAAAAGTTGATATTACTTAATTTATCACTCCACATTCTTGTTTTTAACAAACGTTGTAGTGAGTAATAAACTCCCATGAAAATACCATTACCTACGAATGCGAAAATCACAGCATTTGTGTGTAAAGGTCTTAATCTACCAAAGGATAAGAAACTAAACCCTAAGTAATCATTAAAAAACTCGGGAAAAGCGAGCTGTAAAGCTACGATTAACCCAACAAGCATACCTGTGATCCCCCATATTACGGTGGCGTAGGCAAAATTCTTTACGATCCTATTGTCGTAACTAAACTTCTGAACTTCCATTTTCGTTTTTGTTTTGGTTATTATTTATTGTTTCATCTTCAAAGAGAATTCTTACTGAAGGTGTGTAATCATCTTCATATTGACCTGTTTTAATTGCCCATAAAAATGAACCTAAAAAAAACAGAGCGATAATCAAACTCACGACTAGCATTATGTATATTATTCCCATGTAACAAAGTAATTAATTATTAAAAACGTAAAGAATGATTGGTATTAGACGAAAACCTGATTTGTGTCATGTTTTAATTTTACGTTTTTATAAATTTCTTTTGCATTATTAGTTGGTAACCACTTGAAGTGATAAGATTCCAATGTAATTCATTGATTGTTTTATAATGATTTCCCTTTATTTAGCACTAAGAAAGTACTAAGGAAAACAACTGTAATTGAACTGATTGGCATAAGAATAGCTGCGACTAAAGGTGACATTTGTCCGCTTATTGCAATTGAAAGTCCAATAATATTATAACTTATAGAAAACATTAGACATGTTCTAAGTACCGTTTTAGAAAATTTTGAAATGTTCATCAATTTTGGAAGCGTAAATAATTTTTTAGCTTCTATAATTGCATCTGATGAAGGTGTGAATCGGAATATATCTTCTGAAACGGCAACACCAACATCGGCTTTTCCTAGTGCGCCCGCATCGTTTAATCCATCCCCAATCATCATCACTTTTTTATTATCCTGTTTTAAGTTTTCAATAAATTGAAGTTTATCTTTTGGAGATTGATTAAATAAAAATGTTGTTTTTGTTGGGAATATCTCTTTTAGTAACGCTTCATCTTTCTTATTATCACCGGATAAGATATGTAATTGATAATTTTTTAAATCATCAATCATTCTGTCGATTTCAGCTCTTAATTCAGAATGAAAAATAAATTTTCCAATAAAATTATTGTTAAGAGAGATTGATACTGATGTTTCGTACGAATCAACTTGTTCACTGGTGTCACCTGCAAATTTTCTTGATCCAATTTTTACCTTAATTCCATCGCAGATTGCTTCGATTCCTTTTCCTGAGATTTCTTCAAAATTTGTTACATCAGGCAATTCTGATAAAGCTGATTTTCTTAAATATTGAACAACTCCGCGAGAAAGTGGGTGAGTAGAAGAGTGTGCGACGCTTACTATTAATGCTTTTTCTTCGATGGTTAGTTCTTTACCTTGATATTCGACACCATCTAATACACCTGTTGTTAATGTTCCTGTTTTATCAAAAACAATGTCAGTAATTTCATTTATTCGCTCAATTACTTTTGCATTTTTAATATACAATCCTTTTCTGCCTAAAACACGAGTAATATTACCATAAGTGAAAGGTGCCGAAATTGCTAACGCACAAGGGCATGCAACAATCAATATTGATACAACTATTGGGGTAATTTTTGAAGCATCTATAAATGCCCATCCAATTCCAGCAACTGCGGATATGATAAGTATTATCGCAAGGAAGTAAACTGATATTTTATCTTGAATTGTACGTTGAGAAGCTTCTTTATCTTCTTTGATTACATCATTCCATAATTGAGTTAAATGACTTCTATTACTTTCCTTAAGTACTTTTAATTTAGTTCTTTGACCGATTAGCTTTCCTCCAGCATAAATAAAATCGCCTTTCTTTTTTATCACAGGTATTGATTCACCAGTAACAAAACTATAATCAATCTTTGCTTCTTCGGAAATTAACTCACAATCACAAGGGATTACTTCTTCATTTCTAACCAAGATAGAATCTAATTGTTTTAATTCTTCAATTTCAACAATTTGTTCTTTCTCATCATTTAGTTTTGTTATTGCTACAGGGAAGTATGACTTGTAATCACGTTCAAATGACAACGTTTTATAAGTTTTGTTTTGAAACCATTTTCCGATTAATAACCAAAAAATAAACGTCGCAAATGAATCCATGTAACCAGGACCACCACCAGTAAAAATGGTGTATGTACTTTGGGCATATAGTGCTATAATCCCAATTGTAATTGGAACATCTAGATTTAAACTTTTGTATTTTATTGCTTTGTAAGCAGAAATGAAATAACCATTTGCAGAGTAAAATAAAACGGGTAGTGAAACAACAAATGAAAGATATGAAGTGAAATTTCTCATTTTTTGATTCATGTCTTCAATTCCAAGGTATTCAGGGAAACTCCAAAGCATGATACTTCCAAAAGCAAAACCAGCAATTCCTAATTTGTATAAGAATTGTTTGTCCATTTTCTTTTCAGACTCTTGTCTGTTTCCGAAATTAGGCGCATAACCAATTCTGTCAAGTAATAAAGAAAGCTCAGATAATTTTAGTTTATCCAAATTAAAAGTGATTTTCGCCTCTCTTTTTGTGAAATTTACTTGACAATTTAGGATGTTTGGTTCAATTTTCGAAATGTTCTCAAGTAAGTATATACAAGAAGAACAATGAATTTCAGGAAGGAAAAGTGTTACTTTAGCAGTGTTACCATCTTTAAAATCTATGAATTTTTCTTGAATACTTTCTACTTCTAAAAAGTTGTATTTACTTTGAGAAGATGTAGATGGTTTAACTCCGGGTTTATTCTCCAAAGTGTAATAAGTACCCATATTATTGTCAGTCAATAATTGGTAAACCATCATGCATCCATTGCAACAGAACTTTTTTTCTTCGATTAAATAACCTTTTCCGATGATGTCATCTCCGCAGTGGTAACAATTTTCGCTCATAATTATTGAGAATTTAGAAGTTTAGAAGTTAGAAATTAGACTTTTCAATAATAATTATCAATGTTTATGTTATCTAAGAGTCTAAAATTTAAGAGTCTAATTTCTATTAAATAGTTTTTGAAAATAAATTTTCCTTCAATTCATTTCTGTGTAAGTCTTGGTCAAATGCCATGCAGCAGTTTCTTACAAAAGGAATCCCTTTTTCGGTTATCCTTACTCTGTTTCCTTCTATATTAACCAACTTATCGAAAATCATTTCTTTTAATCGGTCTATTATCGCTGGAAAGAGTGGTGTAATAATTGAATTATCTTCAATTTTCGTTTCAAAATGACACATTAAATCCAAAATATGTCTTCGAATGATAACATCTTCGTCAGTTAATAAATGACCTCTAAAAACAGGAAGTTTATTTTCGGATACTCGTTGAATATAATCTTCAACTGATTTTTCATTTTGAGCAAATCCAAACCAACTATCAGAAATTGAAGACATACCAAGACCAATCATCATTGGCGTTAATTGAGTTGTATAGCCCATGAAATTTCTATGCAATGTTTTAGAATTCATAGCTTTTGCTAAATCATCATGAGATAATGCAAAATGGTCCATTCCAACTTCAAGATAGCCTGCTTTTTCTAATAATTCTTTTGATTGCTCGTAGAGAATTCTTTTTTCGTCATCTTTTGGTAAGTCATTTTCATCATAACCACGTTGACCATTTCCTTTAATCCAAGGAACATGTGCATAGCTGTATAATGAAATACGATCAGGCATTAATTGTAATGTCTTTTCAATAGTAGCTTCAATATCATCTAAATGCTGCTTTGGTAAACCAAATACTAAATCATGACTAATTGAAGTATAGCCTATTTTTTTGGCTAAATCATGTACTTTTTGAACATTTTTAAAAGGTTGAATCCTGTGAATGGCTTGTTGTACCGTTGGACTGTAATCTTGAATTCCCAGACTTAATCTTCTGAAACCAAAATCATAAAGAGTTTGTAAATGTTCTTCAGTCGTATTGTTAGGATGTGCTTCAAAACTCAATTCATGTAATTGTGGATCAATATTTTCTGAATTAAATAAAGCTACTAATAGTCTTTTTAATTCTCTAGGGTCGAAAAAAGTTGGTGTTCCTCCACCAAAATGCAATTCTTTAATGTTTGGAGTAAAATCTAAAACGGAAAGATATGTTTTCCATTCATTTATTACAGCATCAATGTATGGTTTTTCAACAGCGTGATTTTTAGTGATTCGTTTATGACAACCACAAAAAGTACACAAACTTTCACAGAAAGGTAAGTGAATGTATAGACTTATTTCATTTGAATTAAAATAAGTTTTGTTTTTATTAATTGATTCAACCCATTCATTTTGAGTTAATTCATTGTTTTTCCAAAAGGGCACTGTAGGGTAAGAGGTATATCTCGGACCGGGTACATTGTATTTTTGAATCAGTATTTTTTTATCGCTCATATTATAAATAAATCATCGATACAAAATTAGAAATGAAGCGATTGTTAAAAAATGACTTGAATCATGTTTATATCTATTAAGAATTATAATTATATTTGAGATGTAAATACTAAAAAATGTCAGACAAGTCTTTTAAACATGTAAGTTGCCATAACTGTGAAGCTAGAAAAGATTCATTATTTGGATCATTCTGTGATAATCATGTAGATGATTTAAATGAACAAAAATCTTGTGCATATTATAAAAAAAATCAAGGATTATTTTTAGACGGAAGTTTCCCTAGAGGCGTTTTTTGTGTAAACAAAGGAAAAGTTAAAATATTTACTAGAGGAGAAGAAGGTAAAGAGCAAATTATTCATATAGCAGGAGAAGGTGAAATTATTGGATTTAGGTCTATGTTTAGTGGAGATCCATATTCTGTTTCAGCTACAGCTTTAGAAGAATCTAATATTTGCTTTATTGCTAAGGAGGATTTTCTGAATATGATTGATACAAACGCAAGTTTTAGAAATGGAATTATGCGTGAACTTTCAAAAGAATTAGCAGAAAGAGCTGTTTTCATTACGAATATGGCTCAAAAATCTGTAAGAGAACGTTTGGCTTGTATTTTATTGATTCTAAAAGATATATACAAAGAAGAAGAAATTAATTTGACGAGAGAAGATTTGGCAAATTATGTTGGAACGGCAACTGAAACTTTAATTCGTTTATTGAAAGATTTTAAAGAAGAAGGTTTTATCGAAATTCATACTAGAAAACTAGAAATAATCAATAAAGATGGATTAATTAGATTAGCTGGGAATTAGCTTCGACTTCGCTCTGCTACAATTCGACTTCGATTAGTGGAATTTTCTTTTAGTTTAATGATTTGAATACTAGTAAAATCCAAAATTTAGAATCTAAAATTTTAATTGTTTTTGACCTTTCCCGTTTTTTTATCATATCCATACGGACAGTGCTTGCAGCCACTTTTGCAGCAATATCCTCTTTTTAAATGGTATTTCTCAGTGAAAACAATAAAACCTTCAGGACTCATATAGAATTCATCTGGTGCTAATTTGGGTTTATTTGAAAAATTTGACATAAACTTCTTTTATGTTCCAAAGTTAACTCATATTTTTGAACCATATATACAAACTATGTTGTATTCAACGGAAAATTCAATTCTTCAAGAAATAATTCTCGATAACCTTAATGAACGAAATATTCAATTATTCATAAAAAGAGATGATTTGATTGATCCTTTTGTTTCTGGGAATAAATGGAGAAAATTGAAATTTAATGTTGAACAAACACTTTCTCAAAAAAAAGAAGGAGTATTAACTTTTGGAGGAGCTTTTTCAAACCATTTAGTTGCTACTGCAGCTGCGTGTAAACAAGCAGGAATCAAATCCGTAGGAATTGTTCGAGGTGATGAATTAACATCAGATTCAAATGAAACACTGCGAAAATGCGTAGAGTTTGGAATGGATCTTGAATTTGTTTCAAGAAGTAAATACGATTTGAGATATGATCGAATTTATAAAGAAGAGCTAAATATTCAATTTCCAAATTATTATCAAGTTCCAGAAGGAGGCGCAAATTTTTATGGAATGATGGGCTGTCAAGAAATTCTTTCTGAAATTCCAATTGATTATGACTCCATTTTTGTAGCACAAGGAACTACAACAACAAGTTGTGGATTGTTGTTAGGGATGAAAGAAGAATCTTCACTCCGTGTTGTCCCTGTTTTGAAAAATTATGATTCAATTTCTGAAATGCGCCAATTGTTGAATTATTCAATTTTTGATGAAGAATTGACAGATGATTTGGTCAAAAAAGTAGTTGTTCACTCAGAAAGTCATTTTGGAGGTTATGCAAAATACACTAAAGAATTGCTGACTTTTATTCAAGATTTTTACGCTAAAACTCAAGTTCCATTAGATCCAATTTATACTGGAAAAGTGATGATTACCATTTTTGAAGAGATCGAAAAAGGAAATCTGGATAATCAAAAAATAGTTTTTATACATACTGGAGGTATTCAAGGAGCTAAAGCAATTCAAGAAAAAGAAGGGATAAAATTGTATGTATAAATCACAATTTATAGAAGAGTTTTATCAAAATTTTGGTCATCTGCCGACCGAACATCAAGCAATTTTAATTAATAAACTCGTTGATTTTGTTGCTTCACAAGAAAAAAATCAGTTGTTTCTATTGAAAGGTTATGCTGGAACAGGTAAAACTTCTATTCTAGGTTCGTTGGTGAAAACCTTGGTTCAAAATAAAATGCGATGTAAATTATTAGCTCCAACTGGTCGTGCTGCGAAAGTTTTAAGTTTAAAATCAAATCAAATCGCTTTAACCATTCATAAACAGATTTATAGGAGACAACCTTCGACAGATGGAGCAGTTAGATTATCATTGAATCCAAATTTGCATAAACATACTGTTTTTATTGTTGATGAAGCATCAATGATTGGGGACTTTTCTAGGCAAAAAGATGGATCTATTAGTGAGCGAAATCTATTAGAAGACTTGATGGAATATGTTTATTCTGGAGATGGATGTAAATTAATATTATTAGGTGATGAAGGTCAGTTGCCACCGGTTGGTTGTGAAGATTCACCAGCTTTGAATAAAAAATATTTAGAACATCATTTCTTTAATCTTAAAATTCATGAATTTCAATTGACAGAAGTTCTGCGTCAATCTCAGAAGTCTTCTATATTGGAAAATGCAACTCGTCTCAGAAGTAAAATGGATGAAGGTTATCCAACTTTTAAATTAGAAAAGAAAGGTGATTTAGTTCGAATTAATGGGGGAGAATTGCAAGAATATTTAGAGGCATCGATTGATAATTATGGATTTGATGACACGATTGTAATCACTCGTTCAAATAAATGGGCAAATAATTATAATAATCAAATACGTTCAAGAATTCTTTGGTACGAAGATATTTTATGTAATGGTGACTTTTTGATGGTTGTGAAAAATAACTATTATTGGTTGGATGATACATCAAAAATAGGATTCATTGCTAATGGTGAAATCATGAAAATTGGACGTATCCTAAAACATGAAGAACGATATGGATTTGAATTTGTAAGAGCATTAATTGATTTTGTTGATTATCCAGATGTAACTGATTTAGAAGTTTTAATGTTCAAAGAATCATTAAATGTTGAGGCTCCAGCAATTTCAAGGGATCGATTAAAAGATTTGTTTTTTGAGATTGAAAAAGATTATGCACACGAAAGAAATAAGCGAAAGCGATATGATTTAATCATGAAAAATCCTTATTTCAATGCACTTCAGGTAAAATATGCTTATGCAGTTACTTGTCATAAATCGCAAGGTGGTCAATGGGCAAGTGTTTTTATTGATGCTGGTTATATGACGGAAGAAATGATGAATCCTGATTATTTTCGATGGCTTTATACTGCTTTAACTAGAGCAACTGATAAAGTCTATTTGGTTAATTTTGCTGATGAATATTTTGTATGATTTTGTTTTAACTTGTTGTTTTTTAGTTATTTACAAATTATTATTTAGATTCTTTCTAAATAAATTTCCAAAAATGCATATTTCTTAAACTTTATTTAATATTTTTGTCTTGTTTAAAATTATTCTAAATAAGATGAAACTTGTTATCGCAGATAGTAATGATATTGTTAGAGTAGGACTTCGAACTATTTTGGGGACTGAGAAGAATATTGAGATTATTGGTGAAGCAAAAGACAATCAAGAATTAAAACAGATCGTTAAAAATTTTGAACCTACCTTAATCTTAATAGATTATACTTCTGATGGTTTTGATATTGATATCATTCATCAAATCTTAGCACTAAATAACAAAGTTAAATTTATAGCAATAACTCCTGAACAATCTGCACAAACCTTGGTTGATGCATTGCGTTCTGGTGTTGTAAGTTACGTCAAAAAAGATTGTGATTTAGGAGAAATTATCAATGCTGTAAAAGAAACGGGTAGAGGTCATAAATTTTTCTGTGGACAAATTTTAGAAACTATTCAACGAGCTTCTATCGATGTGAACGATATTGATTTTGAGTCATTTTCTTGTGAACCAATTAGTTTATCGGAAAGAGAGATTGGTATTGTTGTTCTAATTGCTGAAGGTCTTACGAATCAACAGATTGCAGATCAATTGTTTTTGAGTAATCATACGATTAACACACATCGAAAAAACATAATGGCAAAATTAGGTGTTAAAAACACGGCTGGTATCGTGATGTATGCAGTTAAAACTAATTTAGTTTCTCCGAATAAATTTTTGTTTGCTTCAGAGGTTTAATTATTCTTATTTTCAGATTGCTGAATAGTAAATTTCAAATTGAATTTATTTTTTTATTGTTAGTTAAAAGAACAACGGCGGCTTAGTGAATTTTTGTTCTAATCCACTTAACATTGAACTAGTTGCGAATATTCTGAATTGGAAATAACGATTCAAACCTGTTGGAACCCACATAAATGAAAGTCCCCAACAATGCATATCTCTCGTTAATTCTAAACGAGTATTTATTATTTTTATGCTTTTAATGTCAATATTTGTTGTTCCAACAAGCTTCCATCTTTTAGTAAAACTAATATCTCCATTTATCATTAACGTATTCAGTTTCTTGAAAGATTGAATTGAATTTTCTTCTAATGTTAAGGTGTAATTATGCGTAATATTTGCTTTCCAGGGAATTGAAAAATCAACTATTTGTTCAGGATGTAATGCAAAGTATTGGTAGTCTGAATTCCAATTAGAATTTGCATTTTGAGGTTTACTGGATTCAATTTTTTTAATACTCTCTTTTGATGCAAAGGTATAGGTTGTTGCAAATTGAGCTTGTTTATATCGTCCTAAACGACCATTTTCTTGAATCGCAAATTTATCTATAGAATTCCCTAATGAATTCCATGAATAGGGCGAGAATGTAGCGCTAGAAACAAAACTTAAAGCCTTTACAGGGTTTGATCTAAATGATAAAGAAATGTCAGATAAATTCATAGAATCTTTGAAAACATCATAACTACCATTGATTAAAAATTGCTCAACCAATTTAAGTTTTTTGTAACCTGTAGAATCTTTTGTCGAAAGTCTTTTTAATTCAAACGTATTACTAATTCCAAAATTAATTCTTCCAGATCTATTCAAAGTATAAGTAGAAGAGTATAAACTATTCGTAAAAGGCGAATAATTGATTGTTTTACCTGCAGTATCAATGTAAGAATAAGTTGGATTTAAATTAGGTGAATAACTATAACTAACCGATGGAGTCATAATATGTCTCAATAATGGTTTGTTTTTTCCAACAAATCTATAGTAACTGTATACTACGGTCGTTAAACTCGCATTGAAAGATAAAGTTTGAGATGTACCGACTTTTTGATGACGAGTTGTGATTAAAGTGTCTTTAGTTGCGGATAAAGGAACGAATCCGATTGAATTTTGTTGAGCATTAAGCGATGAACGATAATCTAAAGAAGGTGTAAGTTTAAATTTGTTTTTAAACAGTCCAGCAGTTGTTTGTATTGAAATCGATTGATTTGCTCCATTTATAAAGCTATTTTGTATTGAATTCCATTGACTCGTTTTCAATAAAGTATCACTAAAATTAGATTTATTGGCCATGTCTAATCTATACACAATACCAATTCTACTAAATATTTGTTTCCATTCTGTTGTATTGTCTTTGATTAATTTCTTGAAAGGGAAGAAGCGATTGACATTGAAATTATATTCAGGACTATTCAATGTCATTAGTTTTGACTGAGTATTCTGTTTGAATGACAATTTTAATCCCATTGAGAAAGGTTTTCCAGGGAAAGCTCTATTTATATTAACATCAGAATTATATTGATTTGTAAAATAATTTGAATTGTTTTGTTGATATAAGTCTGTTTTAGAGCTATTGTTAGAAACAAAGTTAACATTAGAACTAAATTTCCAATAAGGACTTGCTTTTGGGTCCGAATTATGTACCCATTTTATTGTAAAATTATTCGTTGAAGCATTGCTCGGAAATCCAGCTTTTAAATTCTGAACACTTAAGTCAAAATTTCCATTGTATTTATAATTTGCTTTATAATCAGTGTGATTTCTCAATCCAAAGCTACCTCTATTATATAATGTTAGGTAATTCGAAGTTTGAAATTGATCATTAATAGGAGTAAAGTAGCCTAAATCTTGAACTCCAAAACCATAATTAGACATTGGAACAATGTTTGGGAAAAGAAATCCATGTTTTCTCGTTTTTGATTGAGGAATAACACTAAATGGCAATCCAAATGGAGTAGGTATACCTCTAATCCACAAATTCATAGGGCCCGTTACAATTTTTTTGTCAGGAATCATTATTGCTTTTGATAACTGAAAATGAAAGTGTGGTTCATCTAAATCACAAGTTGTAAAACGTCCATTTCTAAAATGAACTTCATCATTCGTATGTTTTTTTCCAACTTCCATATAAATAAATGCTTCAGATTGCTCAATCTTAGCCTCTTCAATGTATACTTTTTTTGTGTCAGTATTTATTCGAAGTCGAGAAGCAATCATTTTATCAGAGCCATCAGTAAACTCAGGTAATTCAACTCGATTACTATCTTTATCATAACGATAACTGGCAGTAATCTCATTTTTATCCATATCAATTAAGATATAGCCAGCTTTCATATTAATACCTTCGTATTCTACATGGGCATCACCAAATAAATGAACTTGATTTTTTTGAACATCAATGTAAATAGAATCTCTTGAATTATAAATTATTGGAGTTTCAAAGGATTCATCATTTAAGTAAAGTGTATCTGAGGAAAGTGAGTCTTTTATAGGTTGAAAAAAAGCATTCGATTGATTCGATTTGAACATTATTAACAATGAACAGAAGAAAACTAAGAATATGGAACGCTTTTTGGTCAACTTTCTAAATTAAATTTGTATTGTATTGTTTGCTTTAGTTTGCAAAATTAAAAATAACCCAGTTTAAATGGATAAAAAAACGAGATATTACATAAATTATACCATAATTTTCTTTTTTGGATTATTGTGTAAAACTACTTTGTTTGCTCAACAAGATCCAATGGCTACAATTAAAACGGTTGTAATTGATGCTGGTCATGGTGGTAAAGATCCTGGATGTCATGGTAAATCAGCTTTAGAAAAGCAAGTTTGTCTTTCCATGGCTTTAAAATTAGGTGAGGCGATTAAAACTAAATATCCATCAATAAATGTTATTTATACCAGAGATAAAGATGTTTTTGTTGAATTAGATGATCGTGCTAAAATTGCGAATAAGAGTAAAGCAGATTTATTTATTTGTATTCATGCAAATTCAGCTGCTGAAGCGGCTTTTGGGACTGAGACATATGTTTTGGGTTTACACAGAACTGAAGCTCAAAAGCAAATAGCTGAAAGAGAAAACTCGGCTATTTATTTAGAGGATGATAAAGGAGCGAAATATAAAGACTTTGATTTATCGCCTGATGCAATTATCGCAAGACAATTACAATTATCAGTTTTTTTAGATCAATCAATTAATTTTGCTTCTAAATTACAGGCAGAATTTAAAAAGATTGGACGTTCTGATAGAGGTGTTCGACAAGCAGGATTTTTAGTGCTATATAAAACTACAATGCCAAGTGTATTAATCGAAACAGGCTTTTTAACTAATCATGAAGAAGAAAAGTTTTTGAACGATACCACATCTCAAAGAAAAATGGCAAACTCAATGTTCAGCGCATTTGAAAAATATAAAAATGAAATTGAAGGAGTTGCTTCAAAATCAAATTCTAAATCAGATCAAAATTCTGAGAGTAATACGATTAAAAACACAACGGTTGAAAAAAATAATGCAATAATTTTCAAAGTTCAAATTGAAACATCTGATACAAAAGTTCAAACGACAGATTCTAAGTTTATGGGGTTGGATGTTTCTGAATATCAACAAAATAAACTATATAAGTATACGGTAGGTAATTATGAAAACGATTTCAATGCTGCTAATAATTATAAAAATTTAATGCGAGAAAAAGGATTTCAACATGCTTTTGTCGTTGCGTTTATGAATGGAGAGCGTATTAATTTAGAAAAAGCTATTAAATTAGCAGAAAAATAGAGTTTTGAAGATAACAAAAGAAATTAAAACAGGTCTAATTGCGTTGTTAGCGATAGCTTTGTTTGTATCAGGTGTCAATTTTTTAAAAGGCAATAGTTTTTTTGGAGGTGATGATGTTTATTACGCCTATTTCCCAAATTCTGGTCAATTAGCTCCGGCAAGTTCTGTAACTTTAAATGGAGTAGGAATTGGTAAGGTATTGAAAGTAGAATATGTAGCGAATCAAAAGCCAGATAGGAAAGTAAAAGTGACTTTTAATATTCAAAATAAAGATGTTAAGATTCCAGTTGGTTCAACAATAGAGATAGGTGCTTTAGATTTTTTAACGAAAGGTATATTAATAAAAATGAGTGAAGATTTGTCTAAAGGTTATTATAAGCCTGGAGCATCTATTCAAGGTTATGTTGAAGTTGATATTGTTTCTCAAGTAAAAACATATGCAGATCCGGTTGTTACAAAATTCAAAGGAATGATGACTGGTTTGGATAATTTTGTCAATAATGTCTCAGCATTTTGGGATACGACAGCTACTTCTGAATTACATACAGGAATTAAAGATTTGAAAGCAACAATAACTAAATTTGGTAATGTTGCAGATGAAGTTGAATTATTAGTTGTTTCAGAGAAAATTAAATTAGGACAAATATTTTCAAATGTTGAAAGTATTACTAATAATCTTAAAGTGAGTAATGAGAAAGTTGCATCTATTCTAGGAAACGCTAAAAAAATAACAGATGACCTAGTTACTGCGGATTTTAAAAATGTTATTGGTGATGCACAACAAACATTACAAAAATTGAACAATATTTTATCAGATGCAGCAAATGGAACAGGGACATTAGGAAAATTGGTTAAAGATGAAAAATTGTATGATGAGTTGGTAAATACAAACAAAGAATTACAAAATTTAGTCTCAGATATTCAATTACACCCTGAAAGATATATTCACTTTTCTTTTCTTGGAGCTAAATCAAAAGATGTACCTTTGACAAATCAAGAAGAGAAAAAATTTCGTAAATTATTAGATTCAATACCCGATTAATATAAATTAAGATGATTACTTCTATTTTATTTTCATTATTATTAGTAGCAGGCTTTGGTTTGTTTACAGTAAATGTTTTAAAAATACGTTCAAATATTTTGTTAGGTAGAGATATCGACAGAACAGATAATAAAAGTGAGCGTTGGAAAACAATGATTTTGGTTGCATTAGGTCAAAAGAAAATGTTTACTAGGCCAATTCCAGCATTGTTGCATTTTGCATTGTATAGCGCATTTGTTATAACACAGATTGAATTGATAGAAATTATAGTTGATGGTATTTCTGGAAGTCACCGATTTTTTCATGATAGTTTAGGTGGGTTTTATACTTTTTTAATCAGTTTTATTGAAGTATTATCAGTTTTAGCTTTAATTGCAACAGTTGCATTTTTAGCAAGAAGAAATTTATTAAAACTTCCAAGATTAAATATGAAAGAATTAGCAGGCTGGCCTAAAAAGGACGCTAATTTAATTTTGATAATGGAAATTGTTTTAGTAACTTGTATATTCACAATGAATGGCGCTGACGAGCAAGCAAGAATTGTTGAAACTGGTCAAGGATATGGTTTTGCAGTAAGTAGTTTTGTTGGACCATTATTCTTCGGTGGATATACTGATTTACATACATTACATATATTTGAACAAATAGGGTGGTGGGGTCATATTTTAATGGTGTTTGCATTCTTGAATTATTTACCTTATTCTAAGCATTTACATATTTTATTAGCTTTTCCAAATACTTGGTATTCTAATCTTGAGAAAAAAGGGAAGTTTACAAACATGGAATCTGTTACTAAAGAGGTGAAATTGATGATGGATCCATCTGCTGATCCTTATGCTGCTCAACCTGAAGGTGAAACAGAGCATGTTCCTTTTGGTGTAAAAGATGTTACAGATTTGACTTGGAAAAATTTGTTAGATGCATATTCTTGTACAGAATGTGGAAGATGTACTTCTTCTTGTCCTGCTAATATTACAGGTAAATTATTATCACCTCGTAATATCATGATGAAAACGAGAGATCGTTTGGTTGAAGTTGGTGAAGGGAAAAGAAAAAATGGAAAGGATTATCAAGATGGTAAAAGCTTATTAGGCGATTACATTACAGAAGAGGAAATATGGGCATGTACATCTTGTAATGCTTGCGTTCAAGAATGTCCAGTGAATATTGATCCTTTGTCAATTATTGTTGATTTAAGAAGATATTTAGTTATGGAAGATTCCAAAATGCCAACTGAATTAACAGGAATGTTAACGAATATTGAAAATAATGGAGCACCATGGCAATTCTCTCAAGCAGATAGATTGAATTGGGCTTCTGAAGAATAAATAAACTACAACTATAACTTTGGCTATAAACTGTGAATTAGAATTGTGAAGAGAAAAGTTTAGAATCAAAAAAAGTAAAAAGCATGAAATTAGTTCAAAAAGAAGAAAATGGACATTTGATTAGTCCTGTTTTACCGGAAGATGTTAAAAATTATTTAATTGACATTGATGGAACGATTTGTGACGATATTCCAAATGAAGAACCAGAAAGAATGGCTACAGCTGAATTGTATCCTGAAGCTCTGGAAACATTAAATAAATGGTACTCTGAAGGACATATTATCACTTTTTTTACTTCAAGAACAGAAGAACATAGAGAGGTAACGGAAAAATGGTTGAATGATCATGGTTTTAAATATCATGGATTATTAATGGGTAAACCTAGAGGAGGAAATTACCATTGGGTTGATAATCATATGGTTCGTGCGACTCGATATGAAGGAAGATTTACTGATTTAATCGAGAAAGAAGTAACCATTCAGGTTTTCGAAAAATAAGAATACAATGAAATCACTTTTAATAATATCTATTTTCTTTTTATTCAGTTTTAAGTTGAATGAAAAAAAGGTTGATATTGAAATTGAAGGACATCCTTCTTGTATTGAAAGTGGTAAAGTGTATAAAATGAAAATTAATTTTGCAAATGGCACTTTTTATGAAAACCTTGTAATAAGAGGAAGAGGTGTTCAGATTTCGAAAGATTATACGGAAGGCGATTATAAAATTAAAGCAAGTGACACTTTTGATGAAGTTTCAATAGTTGTTTCATACAAGGATTCTACATCAAAAATAATTGACATTGATACTTTTGTTGTTAATGTTTGTAGTGATACATTAAAAAATAATAATTAACTGAATTATGAGTACTCCTTTGAAAGTGCCTACAATGGCCGAAAAATTGGCAAATGGAGAAACAGCTGACATATTATTTTGGGTTGGTTGTTCAGGAAGTTTTGACGATAGAGCAAAAAAAATAACTAAAGCATTGGTTAAGATATTAAACAATTGCAATGTTAATTTTGCTGTTTTAGGTGCTGAAGAAAGTTGTACTGGTGATCCAGCGAAGCGTGCAGGAAATGAATTTACATTTCAAATGCAAGCAATGATGAATATCCAAGTTTTAGATGGATATGAAGTAAAGAAAATTGTTACTGCTTGTCCTCATTGTTTCAATACGTTAAAAAATGAATATCCTGAATTAGGAGGTAAATATGAAGTAATTCACCATACTCAACTAATTCAAGATTTGATCAATACGGGTAAATTAGCGATTAAAGGAGGAAGTGCTTTTAAAGGTCAAAAAATCACTTTTCATGATCCTTGTTACTTAGGTAGAGCAAATGATGTTTACGAAGCGCCAAGAGAATTAATTGAGAAATTAGATGCTGAATTAGTTGAGATGAAACGTTGTAAAACAAACGGTTTATGTTGCGGTGCAGGTGGAGCTCAAATGTTTAAAGAAGCAGAAAAAGGAAATAAAGAAATTAACGTAGAAAGAACAGAAGATGCTCTTGAAACAAATGCTACAATAATAGCTACTGGTTGTCCTTTTTGTAATACAATGATGACAGATGGTGTTAAAAACTTTAATAAAGAAGGAGAAATTAAAGTATTAGATATTGCAGAATTAATTGCTACAGCAGCAGATTTATAAAATGAGTTATTTCCCACAATTATCAGATAATTCAAGAGTTTGGATCTATCCGGCCTCTAGAGAATTGACTTTAGTTGAATCTGAAGTCATTTTAAATGAATTGAAACCATTTGTTCAATCTTGGGATTCTCATGGAACACCTTTGAAAGCAGATGTTGTTATTCTTGAAAATCAATTTGTTGTAATTGGGGTAGATGAAGATGTTGAAAGTCCATCTGGATGCTCTATAGACAGATCAGTTAAGAAAATGAAGGAGTTAGGTCAACAATTGTCAATAGACTTTTTCAATAGACTTAAAATGGTTGTAAAGAATGATATTGAAAAAAAAACAATTGCATACGCATCTCTTGAGGATTATTCAGAATGGAATATTTTTAATCCATTAGTAAAATCAGTAAAAGAATTAAATGAATCATTTTTGATTGCTGTAAAGGATAGTGGTTTATTGGTTTAAATAATTTTAAGAAAAAACAAAAAAAAGGCTCTATTATTAGAGCCTTTTTTTGTGAAGTAATATTTTTTAAAATCTAAATCGAGCAAAACCAAAAGCTGTTGAAATACTATGAGCATCTTTTGTAAAAAAGCGTAATGCATCTCTAGATGAAATACCAAATTCGTATGCACCATCTTTTAAAATGAAATTGATACCTACTGGAATGTTGTTTTGATAAATACCACCACCAAAATAACCAGCACTTAATGCAATTCTTTTAAAAACTTTAACTTCTCCTCCAAATGAATAGACAGCATTTTGAATGCTTCCTGGTACTTCTTTATTAAAAGGTGCTACCAAGTCAAAACCGAAATGCAAGAATTTAAATGGTTGAAAACTTGCGCCTAAACGAAAATTAGAAGCGTTTTTTAGTACATACTTTTCTGTTCCTACCAAAGATAATATTCCATTGTCTTTTAAAAGTTGATCAACTGATTTTGTTATATCATTATTAGTTAATCCACTCAACGATAAGTTACCTAAAATTGAATCTTTAATTTGGTATACATTTCGATTATAAGTCACACTTCCAATATTGTTGACAGATGCAGCAATTCTTAATTTTTTATAGATAATAACGCTTGCAGATAAATCGACACCATAACCATTTCCTACAGCTTTAGGAAGCCTACCACCATTTGATTGAAAGTTAGAAGGGTTTATCGAAGCGATACTTCCATAATCAATATTAAATGAAGGAGTAAGAGATGAATACATTCTCAAACCATCTTTATCTGATGTCATGTTAAACATTGCCATAGATTGTATAAAGCGACCACCGATACCACCATAAATTTCAAAAATAGAGTCTTTTCCAATGATTTTCCGACCATATCCAAAGTTATAGGAACGATTCCATACCAAATGAATACTTGAGCCATTCGTAATGTCACTCAGTTTTAACGGAACATTAATTCTACCTTGTATAACGTGACTTAGTGTGTCTGAAGAAATGTTAGGGCTATTTGCTATTATAGAAGTGTCCGATCCGATAACAACTTTCAAGGAATCAAAGTAGGAAGAAAGTTTACCTCTAAAAATGATATCACTCGTTTGTTGATTCAAATTACCACTAAAAGAATAACTTTCATTAATATTAAATGCAATTCCACCAAATCGTTTACCTTGAAAAGAGAAACCTAACCAATTATAATCAACAAACATAGTTACACCGGCTTGTGCAAAATTTCCTGCTGCTAATTTTTGAGCATTGAAATTAAATTTTGTTGTGTCCTTATGAAGGAATTTGTTTGTAGCTGAACGATAGATTTTTTTTAAATCTGCTGAATTTAAACTATCAGAATACATTCCCATTCCAAATTCACTTGTTCCCATTGTGAACTTTTTCTTTTCATAACCAGTTCCCCATCCTAAAGCTGATGAATTGATACCTAAACAATGATAATCTGTCACAAAGGTAGTTGCTACTCCTTTACCTACACTAGGATAAGCAATACTTTGTGTCTGAGAAAAAATGATATTTGAGAATAGTGCAAATATTATTAATGAAGTGTAGTTTTTTAAATTCATATCCAGTTATTTACATTTAGCTTTCTGCAAAGGTAAATTATTTTTAATAAATCAGTTTGTTTTATTAAAATAGGAAATCTGAAAATTTGATATTATTCAGCAGTTTTTCTAAATGAAATATATTTTTGAGCAAAATAACTGAAAACTACGATAATGGAGATTGTCAGAAATTGACTAGGAAAATGCCACCAGTTGAAATATTCAACAAACATTTTTAGTAGTACATAATTCATTAAAGAAAACAACATGACAAAACCAAAATGACGATATAATTGTTTGTAAGGGTTTAAATTACTATCATGCCAAACGATGTATCGATTTAATAAAAAGCCAATAGGGAAGGTTATTATAATTGATAATATTAATGATGCAATGTGAGATTTAAAAGCGATAAAACCCAAGTCAATGTCAACCTTGTGAAATAAAAAGTGATCACCAATAAAATAAACAATCAAACCTAATACTGTATTTCCTCCACCACAAACTAGGTAGTAATAAGTTTGTTTATCCATGAATTTTTTAAAAATTGGATAAAAGAAATGAAGAATATTAAATATTATTTTTTGCAATTTTCTAAAGGTATTTGAACTATTTTTTTGCAAATTTATAATAAACAATTTACAAAAGCGTTATTAATGTAAATAAACAAATTTTGCCTATGTTAAAAGTTTACTCTCAAGTTGCTCAAATCAAAGAGTTTAAAATGGAACCTAAAAATGATACGATTAATGCAATTTTAAATTACAGCAAATCGGTAAAGGTTGAAAGAATAAATCAAAAGAAAGTACTTTTGAATATTAATTAAAAACAAGAAAAGGGCTATATTTCAAGCCCTTTTTCTTTTACCAAATTTTAGAAACTTTATCTGCAGAGTTTCTCATTTTATCACCTTCTTTTACTCCGAATGCTTCGAAAAATTCAGGACAGTTTTTTAATGGACCATTTACACGGTACATTCCTGGGGAATGTGGATCGTTTGCTAGTCTATTTTTTAATTCTGCTTCAGTATAATTAATTTTCCATAATTGAGCATATGCAATAAAGAAACGTTGAGCAGGAGTGAATCCTTCTCTGATTTCATTTGCTTTATATTCATTTGTTAATTTATATGCATTGAAAGCTAAAGTTAATCCACCTAAATCTGCAATGTTTTCACCCATTGTTAATTCTGGATTTACACATTGACCATCAGGAGTACAAAAAGTTGAGAAAGTAGCTCCAAGTAAACTTGTTTTAGCTTCAAATAATTTTAAATCTTCTTCTGTCCACCAGTTTCTAAAAGAACCATCTGCAGCAAATTTTGAACCCATATCATCAAAACCATGAGTGAACTCATGTCCGATTACCATTCCAATTGTACCGTAATTTACAGCATCTTCAGCATTAACATCAAAGAAAGGAGGTTGCATAATTCCAGCTGGGAAAGCAATTTCGTTTAAAAGAGGATGATAGTAAGCATTCACCATATGTGCAGGCATTCCCCATTTTGCTTTGTCGACCGGTTTAGTTAAATCAGCTAAATTCTTTTTATGAGCATACAAAGCAATTTCTTTAACATTAGCGATGTAATCTTCTTTTGAAATGTTTAGCATACTGAAATCTTCCCATTTATCAGGAAAACCTAGTTTTCTTCCAATTGCATTCAATTTCAAAGTAGCTTGCACTTTTGTTTCTTTAGACATCCAATCTAGGTTTTCAATACGTTGTTTGAAAACTAAAAGAAGATTGTCGACCATTTTATCGACTCTGTTTTTTGCACTTTCAGAAAAATAGATATCAACGAATGCTTTACCTAATAATTCACCAATTGGTAAACCTGTAATTTCATCAATAGCTTGCTCATTCATTGGACTCATTTCGCTTTTCCCTTGAATCACACCGCTATAAAAATTGAAGTTTAATTTTACAAATTCATCATTTAATAAACCTGAATAATGATTTAATGTTGACCATAATAAATAGTTTTTCCAGTTTTCCATTTTCTCATTTGCCATCAAATCAGCAACTTTTAAAATGAATTTAGGTTGACCAACAATTATTGTATCAAAGCTTTGACTTCCAATACCAACTAAGTAAGATTCAAAATCAAATTTACCGAAGTTCTTGTCGATTTCTTTTTTGCTTTGAGGATTGTAAGTATTTTCAGGAATACGATTTTCAGCAGGTGTCATCATTGATTGAGCTAATGATGTTTCAAAAGCAATAACAGATTTAGCCATTGATTTAGCTGAATTTTCATCGTATTTCAAAGCCTGAAACATTTTTACGATGTGTTCTTCGTATTTTTTCAATATTTCAGCTTTATCTTTCTTGATGTAATATTCACAGTTTGGTAAACCTATACCAGCTTGACCAATGTAAGCACTATTTTTATTGACATTTTTTAAATCTTGATCTACACCAAATCCAAACAACATTCCTACACCATATTTATGTGATTCAGATATGAATGAAATAATTTCTTGTTTTGATTTAATGTTTTTGATTTTATCTAAATCAGCTTGAATAGGAGAGATACCTTTTTGATTTCTGACAGTCATATTCATAAATGAACTGTAATAATCTCCTAAAATTTGATTTTGAGTTCCTTTTTTATCATTCGCACTTACTGCTTTATCAAGGATTTCAGTCAATTTAATCTGATTCGCTTTATCTAACTCGTTAAAACTTCCCCATCTTGATTCTGTAGAAGGAACTGGATTGTTTTTTACCCAATCACCATCACAATAAAGAAAGAAATCATCTTGCGGACGAATTGATTTGTCCATGTAAGAAGTAGTAATTGTTTTATAAGGATTCTCTTTGATTACTTCTTTTGGAGTTGAAATCGTTCCAACTGATGAAACCGTTGATGGATTCTCAGTTTTCTTTGAAGTTGAACAACTCGCCGCTATAAATAAAACAGAACTTGCAATTAAAAATTTATGATTCATTTTTTTAGTTTAATGGTGTATATAACATTTCAATATGTGGAATATTATCTTCTAAATAAGACTTTCCTGTAAAGATAAATCCATGTTTTGTGTAATAATTTTCTAAATGTTGTTGTGCAGAAATTTTGATTGGAACAGCACCGAACTCTTCATTAGCAAAGGTTAAACATTTTTTCATTAATTCATGACCTATACCATTTCCTCTAATTGATTCATCAATAACAACACGTCCAATAGAAACCTCTGGGTATGAAATTCCAGGATGCAATATTCTGGCAGTCGCAACAACTTTTCCAACACCATCTCTACAGATTAAATGATAACATTTTTTGTCTTTACCATCTAAATCTAGATATGTACAGTTTTGTTCCACTACAAAAGCTTTTAAACGAAGACGAATGATGTCGTGAAACTCGTTTAAGTTTAATTCTGAATAAGGTTTTATTTGCCAGTCTAAATGCATACTTAATTTTATCTTTTAGGTGAATTTTTAAAATAACAACTTCTAAATTAGCATTGTATCACGCCTACGTTATATGCTTTTTCAGCTTTTTTCAAATTGGCCATTTCTATTCCCATTGAAATTACTTTTCTTGTATCAATTGGATTTATAATAGCGTCAATCCATAATCGGCTAGCAGCAAAATATGGTGATGTTTGCTTATCGTATTTATCTTTAATATGATTGAATAATTCAGCTTCTCTTTCAGGAGTAATTTCTTCTCCTTTTGCTTTTAAAGACGCTACTTCTATTTGTAACAATACTTTTGCAGCTGAAGCTCCACTCATTACTGCAATTTCAGCTGTTGGCCATCCTACGATTAATCTTGGGTCATAAGCTTTACCGCACATTGCATAGTTTCCTGCGCCATATGAATTACCAACAACAATTGTAAATTTAGGTACAACAGAATTAGCCATTGCATTTACCAATTTTGCCCCATCTTTAATGATTCCACCGTGTTCACTTTTCGATCCCACCATAAAACCAGTTACATCTTGTAGGAAAATTAAAGGAATATTACGCTGATTACAGTTCATAATGAAACGTGCAGCTTTATCAGCTGAATCAGAGTAAATTACTCCACCGAATTGCATTTCTCCTTTTCCGCTTTTTACGATATCTCTTTGATTAGCAACGATTCCAACGCTCCAACCATCAATTCTTGCATAAGTACAAACGATAGATTTTCCGTAATCAGCTTTGTATTCAGTATGTTCAGAATTATCAACAATACACTCAATTAATTCATGCATGCTGTATGGTTTTGCACGATCACTTGGAAGAATTCCGTAAACTTTTTTCAAATCAAATTTAGGAAGACTACTTTCTTTGCGATCAAAACCAGCCGTTTCATTATGACCGATTTTATCCATCAAACTACGGATTGTTTTTAAGCATTCTTGATCATTTTCAGATTTATAATCACAAACACCTGAAACTTCAGTATGGGTTACAGAACCTCCTAATGTTTCATTATCAATAGTTTCTCCAATTGCAGCTTTTACTAAATAAGATCCTGCTAAGAAAATAGTCCCTGTTTTATTAACTATTAAAGATTCGTCTGACATAATCGGTAAATATGCACCACCAGCAACACAACTACCCATAACAGCAGCAATTTGAACGATTCCTCTAGAACTCATGATAGCATTGTTTCTAAAGATTCTTCCAAAATGTTCTTTATCAGGGAAAATTTCATCTTGCATTGGTAGATAGACACCTGCCGAATCCACTAAATAGATTATAGGCAAGTTGTTTTCCATAGAAATTTCTTGTGCTCGTAAATTCTTTTTTGCTGTAATCGGAAACCAAGCACCAGCTTTTACTGTAGCATCATTCGCAACAACGATACATTGTTTACCAGAAACGTAACCGATAACCACTACAACTCCTCCAGATGGGCATCCACCGTGTTCTTCGTACATTCCATCACCTACGAAAGCTCCAACTTCAAATCGATCAGTGTTTGGATCTAATAATAAATCAATACGTTCTCTAGCCGTAAGCTTTCCACTTTCGTGTAATTTTTCAATTCTTTTTTTTCCGCCACCTTCGTAAACTACATTTAATTTACGTTCAAGTTCAGCTATTTTTAGACGCATTAAATCGTCATTGATGTTGAATTCTAATTCTTTTTTGGGTATTGCCATTTTATTTTCGTTTTAAAGCAAGTCAAAGTTAATAAATTACTGCACTTTTCAAAAAGGTTTTAAGTGAAATAAATTGACTAACATTAAGTTGTTAGAAAATGAATCTTTCGTATTCAAAAGAATGCTTTATTTTTGTCAAATGCAAGATTCTTTTAAACATAAAGGCATGAGACGTCAACTCCTTGTTGAATTGAAGTCAAAAGGTATTTCAGATCAACGAATACTTGAAGCTTTTGATGCCGTTCCAAGACATTTTTTTTTAGATTTAGCTTTTGTTGAGCAGGCATATACAGATATTGCTTTCCAAATTGGTGCAGGTCAAACGATTTCACAACCTTTTACAGTTGCTTTTCAAACACAATTATTAGATGTAAAGAAAGGGGACAAAGTATTAGAAATTGGTACAGGTTCAGGATACCAAACATGTATTTTATGTCAATTAGGAACTAAGGTTTTTTCAATCGAACGTCAAAAAGAATTGTTTGTAAAAGTTAAAAAGATGATTCATCATTTTAATTTTAATCCGAGGTTGACTTTTGGCGACGGTTTTAAAGGAATGCCAACATTTGCTCCATTTGATCGTATCATAATTACATGTGGTGCTCCATTTATTCCTGAAGAATTGGTAAAGCAATTGAAAGTAGGAGGTAAGATGGTTATTCCATTAGGAGATGGACCAACTCAGCGAATGATTTTGCTGACCAAAATTTCTGAAACAGAAACAAAACAAGAAGATTATGGTGATTGTAGTTTTGTTCCAATGCTAGAAAATACAGCTAAATAACCTAAATATAATTTTATGAAAAGTCAAATTCTCCTCACTTTTTTATTTCTAGTGACATTTACATTGTTTTCTCAAGAAAATGATGAGCTTACCGCAATTCCAATAGTTTCTTATTGGTCTAAGGGAGATGTCTATACATTCTTAGTGAAAAAATCAAAAAAGACTTGGAAAGAGGAAGATTTATCTAAAGCCGATTCAAGTGAGTATACAGCGACTTTTACCGTGATTGATTCTACTGAAACTTCCTACACAATCAAATGGGAATTTGAAAATGAATATTCCAATTTAAGTATGATTCCTTCAAAATATCAGTCGAATTTTAAGAAATATCAGAAAAATGAAGTGATTTATACTACAGATGAAGTGGGGGTATTTCAGGGTATTAAGAATTGGAAAGAGATTAGTCAACAAATGAAAGATTTTTACAGTCAATTACTGGAAGTGTTGAAGACGGACGAAAGTGAAAATTTGAAAACGTTGAAAAATATGTTAGATCCAATAATGAAGATTTATTCTTCAAAAGAAGGGATTGAGCAATTGGTTTTTAAGGAAATATACTATTTTCATTTTCCTTATGGTGTTGAATATTCGATTGCTGAACCACTTGAATATGAAGAAGAATTTCCAAATCTATTTGGTGGAGATCCGTTGAAAGGATTAGCTAAAATTGAAGTCATAGGAGTTGATCAAGAAAATGAAATTGTCACACTTTTGAATACGAAAAATATCAATGAAGCAGATACAAAGCGCTTTTTAATGGAGGCTTTGAAGAAAATGGGTTTTAAAGATAAAGAAGTAGAAGAGGAAATGAAAAAAGCAAAGTATATTTTTACGGATGAAAATAAATTTGTTTTTTACTACGGACCAGGTGTACCTGCTTTTGTGCAAGGAAAGAGGTTAGTTGATATGAATTTAAAGGGTGAAATCATGAAAATTGAAGAAATTGTTCAGGTTGAATTGATTTTAGAATAAGCCAAAAATAAAAACGGAAGCATGGATAATTTTGAAGGAAAAGTCGTTTGGGTAACAGGAGCGTCTTCAGGTATTGGAGAGGAAATTGTAAGACATGTTGCAAATCAAGGTGCAAGTGTAATTTTGTCAGCTAGAAATTTAAACGCTTTAGAAAAAATTAAAAACAATCTGCCGTATGCTGATCGTCATTTTTGTTTGTCGTTGGACTTAGAGAATTCTTCTAATTTTCCTGAATTAACGAAACAAGTAATTGATAGATATGGTAAAATAGATTTTCTCTTCAATAATGGTGGCTTAAGTCAACGTTCTGAAGCTTGGGAAACGTCCCTTGAAATTGATCGAAAAATTATGGAGATTAATTATTTTGGGAATATTGCACTTACAAAAGCAGTACTTCCTTTCATGCAAAAGGCAAAATCGGGTCACATCATTGTCATTTCAAGTATTGCTGGAAAATTCGGTTTCTTTCTTCGTTCAGCATATAGTGCCTCAAAACATGCATTGCAAGGTTTTTATGAAAGTTTATTGTTAGAGGAAGAAAAGAATAATATACATGTAACGTTGGCATACCCTGGAAAAATCAATACCAATATTTCACTACATGCGTTAAATTCTGAAGGAAAATCACATGGTGTAATGGATCATAATCAAGAAACGGGTATGTCGGTTGAAACGTGTGTAAATCAATTGATATTAGCTGTTTATAAACAGAAAAAAGAAGTTTTGATTGGGAATAAAGAAATTAAAGCGGTTACCTTGAAAAGGTTTTTACCTAAGTTGTTTTGGAAAGTAATTAAAAAGCAATCAGCAACATAACTTTATTTTGGTTGTCTAAATTTATATGCTTTTTTGGTTTATTATATTTAATATTCCAGGAACATATAAAGAGTCAATAGTTAAAAATTTATTATCAAAAAGTGAATTAAAATTACCTTTAGTATTGTTAATACTATAAGATAATTAGCAGCAGTGTCTATATTTGATTTTGTTGAAATAATTTGCTTTATATGTCGAATCGATTGATTTGAATTTTATACAAGAAAGATATTGTCAACTGCGAGTATTTTTATAATTTGTTCTTCTGGTCTAAGACTTTTTTTGATTAAAGTATGCACTATTTTAATAATTGGCTAAATTATATTCAAAATAGTCATGGTATATGAAAATTGCATTTTGGCTGTTTTTTCGCATACTTTTCACATTTTCAAATAGTGTTTTAATATCCAGGTTATTTTTGCCTTTTGGGTTAAAACTTACCATCATAAGTATTATTATCATCTAGCTTATAATTAGAAAGAATTTACTTCCAAATTTACTTATTACTATAGCTATAATAATGAAAAATAAGGGTGTTAAAAAAATTAAATAACGATCATAAACATAGGGATATTAAATAATGTTATAAACATTATAAAACCAGGAATAAAAATCATGAAACAATTATTTTATATTGTATTAAATGACATTTTTTAATAATAAAATGAACGAAAAAGGAAAGGATAATGTTAAATTGAGATAATTAATGCTTGTGATGAAAAATCAATATCAAAGGTGAAAAAAGATAGCTTATCTATAAACTAAGTAGTATTAGAATTATACTAATAACTAAAAGTTAACTCTGACAAATTTATTACCAATATACTTTTCAAAATATCGCTGTAAAAAAAGCATATTCAGATTATTATCATTGTATATCCTAAATTATAATCATTAATTAATAATACAAAAAATGAATGGAGTGAATGAAAATCAATTACAGTTTAAACACTATTAACATCATAAGAAAATAAAAACGAATAATTAGTATTCCAATTTAAGCTATACAAAATATAAAATTATATAAATAATATTTGAAGTATCTCCAAAGTTCATTTCTCTGTATTCGATGTAAATTAAACAAAATAAATAATTGTGTCCGATATGTAAGAATAATTTATAAATATGAGGATTGCTCACCAAATTTATTTCATAAATAATCGTTTTAATATCAAATTGTGAAATGTACTATGAAAATGGTTCGTATAAATCTAAAGAGGGTTAATGTTTGAAGTTAATATTTCCTTTTTTTAGAATAGTTTTCATAATAATTGATTTATAATAATTCAAAAGAAATTGTTTGTATTTCCAGTATAATACTATCAAAAAAATAGTTTGAATAATAATGCATTTGTAGAGGATAAAATAGAATTAATAGTATACTTCAATTATTTATGAGTATAAATAAATTAAAGAAATTCTTTTGTTTTTCACCTTTTCTTGATTAAGCATTTATACTTAGAATTGAAATATTGAAAAATATAACCCTTCAGTTTGTTAGTATTTATTAATCAGTATGTTATGAGATTAATTTCAACCTTTTTTTATAGAATTACAGTTGAAACACCTTTTTTATGAATGTATAAATTAACATTGATTAATTATTTTATGATTATAATTGCGCAGTTAATTTGTTGGTTGAGTTTACTAGAATAAATTTAACTAAATTAATAAAGCTGAAAAAAAAATGATAGTTGCTATTGCTAATCATAAAGGAGGGTCAGGTAAGACTACAACATCTATTAATTTGGGTGTTGCATTGGCTAATTTGGACAAAAAAGTACTGTTGATTGACTTTGACCCTCAAGGAAATCTGTCTTATTCACTTGGATTAGATGAGAATCTACCTACTATTTTTGATGTGTTTACCGGTGATAAAGAAATCAAAGATGTAGTTATCAATTGTGAAGGAGCAGATGTTATTCCAGCTAATATGGATTTAGCAGATATCGAATTATCTATTCAGAGCGTCGAAAATCGTTTGTTTGTTTTAAAAGAGATTATTGATCCAATTAAGGATCAGTATGATTTTATTATAATTGATTGTTCACCTTCAAAATCATTATTAACGATTAATGCCCTTGTCTTAGCAGATAAGGTAATTAGTACCATTTTATTAGATGTATTAAGTTTACAAGGTTTGAATCAAATCAATAAAACCGTAAATGATGTGAAAAATGGTTTTAATAATTCCCTTTCTTTTTTAGGTGTATTACCTGTAAATGTCGATTTAAGAAATAATATTTCAAATGAAGTATTAGATTATATAAAAGAAAATTTTGATCTCCCTCTTTTTGATACTTTCATAAGAAGTAATGTGAAACTGATAGAAGCACCTTCTCATGGTTCTAGTATATTTGGTTATAATCGAAATTCAAATGGGGCAAAAGATTATTTAAGTTTAGCAAAAGAAATATTAATTAATAATTAGAGTAACGATGGCTTTAGGTAAAAACATGAAAGTGGATCGAATTATTCCTTTAGAAAAAAATAAAAAGTCTACAAATGAAGATGAAATGCCTAGCATTGATTTAAGTTTAGATGATTTTACATTGGATGAATCGATTGATACAAGTGCTACTATCGAATTTTCGTTAGATGTGGATAATCCTGAAAATCAGATTGATTTGTCAGTAAATTCTGAAGAGCAAAAACTTGAAGAGACTATTGAACTACCGACAGTTATTACTCCTGAAGAATCTAAAGAGGAAAATAAACCTTTATTTGAAAATGTTGATGAAGAGTTTTTAAAAATTGAATTTACCCCTTCAAGAAGAAAAACTCAAAAACGAATCTTGATCAATATCGAAGGATCTTTAACAATTAATAATGTTGAAATTCTTTATTCTAAAGTTAACAGTGTTTTTGAAAACTTTGATTTTGTTGAAGTTACTTTAAAAAATGTCACAGAAATTGACTTAACTGTAATTCAATTATTTCATGCAATTCGAGTGAGTTATTGGTCACTGAAAAAATATATTTCAATCAATGCTGAATTTTCTCGAGAGGATAGAAAATTATTAAATACATGTGGATTTACTGAGTTTCAGACGCAAGTTGCTGCTACTGTGTAAATATTTATTAGATAACATAGAATAAGATGGCTAAAAATATACTAATTGTCGATGATTCCGAAAGTATACGAGAAGTTGTAGGACTTGCTCTTCGAAGTGAGGGTTATAATGTTGTCGTAGGAGTTGATGGTCAACATGGATTGGAACTTTTATTAGAAAACAAAAATGTAAATTTGATTATTTCAGATTTGAATATGCCTCGTCTGGATGGAATTTCTTTTTTAAAAGAAGTTAGAAAGCTAGATGCATTTAAATACTTGCCAATTTTGATATTAACTACTGAATCTCAAGAAACCAAGAAAATTGAAGCTAAAAATTCAGGAGCGACTGGTTGGATTATTAAACCTTTTGTTAAAGAAAAGTTACTTGCGGTTGTTAAAAAAGTATTACGCTAATGGAAGAAATGAAAGATACCTATATTCAAGAGGCTAATGAGTTGTTAGAAAACTTAGAATCCTCTTTATTATCGTTGGAAGATAATCCAAATGATAAATCGAATATTGAGCAAGTATTTAGGGTAATGCATACCTTAAAGGGTAATAGTAGTATGTTTGGGTTGACGAAAATTGCTGAATTCGTTCACGATTTAGAGACAATTTATGATAAAATTAGACAAGGTGAAATGCAGTTGTCTAAGGAAATATTAAATACAACTTTAGCATCATTTGATCATTTAAATTTGATTATTGTAGATTCTGAATTAGAAGAAGAATTAAACAAGGATAATCATTTTAAATTGATAAATGAGATTCATAAATTTATTGGTAAAGGGTCAGTTAATAGTCATGATATTGAGCAAGTTATTGAAGAGCAAGAATTACAACCAGTTGCTGTTTCATCTGAGCCGATAGATTTACCTAAAACTTTTCATATTCATTTTGAACCAGAAGAATCGATATTTTTAGATGGTTCAAATCCTTTGTTTTTAGTAGCTGAATTAGCAGCTATGGGTAAAAGTATAATTGTTCCTCATTTCAAACATGTAACTTCGTTAAATGATTATAACCCTACGAGTTGTTTTACCTATTGGGATATTTATTTAGAATCAACATGTCAGAAAACGGATGTATTAGATGTTTTTGTTTTTGTAGAGGGGAATTCAACGATTGAAATAACAGAAATTCCATTTATCGAATTAATTTCTAATGCCTCTTTCAATGAGGTCGTAAACGGAACAATCTTTAAAGATTTAAAGACAGATATTACCTCAATTATACTTTTAGCAGAAAGTATAGGTAAAAAGGTAGAGGCTGAACCTATTAAAAATGATGTTCTAGTTGCAACACCTGTTGAAGCTCAAAAAGTAGCAAAAGTTGAGACAAAAGAGAAAGTAGTTTCAAGTATTAGAGTTTCTTCAGATAAATTAGATGAATTGATGAACTTAGTTAGTGAGTTGGTAACAACTCAAGCTAGTTTAACACTTTATAATCAAAAGAATGAAACACCTGAATTAGAGGTGATCTCTGAAAATATTGAAAAATTATCAAGAAGATTAAGAGATATTGCTTTTGGTATGACATTAGTGCCGATTAATAATATGTTTAGTCGTTTCCAAAGATTGGTAAGAGACGTTTCTATGGCACTTGGAAAAGAAGTTCAGTTTGTTACAGAAGGTGGTGAGACAGAGTTGGATAAATCAATTATCGAAACATTAACTGATCCATTGATGCATATTATTAGAAATAGTTTGGATCATGGATTGGAATTACCAGAAGTAAGAGAGAGTCATAATAAAGATAGAAAAGGAACTGTTAAACTAAAAGCATTTTATTCAGGTATTTCGGTTTATATTCAAATTATTGATGACGGAAAAGGAATTGACGTAAACATTATTCGTAAAAAAGCAATTTCAAAAGGATTTTTAAAAGAAGATGAAGTATTAACTGATAAAGAGATTTTTGATTTTATTTTCTATCCAGGATTTTCAACTGCAGAAGTGATAACAGATATCTCAGGTAGAGGAGTAGGTATGGATGTTGTTAAAAGAAATATTACAGATTTAAAAGGTGTAGTATCTGTTGAATCTAAGGTAAATGTAGGAACCACTTTAACAATTAAATTACCATTAAGTCTTTCTATTATTGATGGTTTATTAGTTGAAATCGCACATGTGAATTATATTATACCACTTTCAGTAGTAAATAAATGTTACGAAGTGGATAATTCTGAAATGATGGATAATTTCAATAAATTATTAATCTTAGATGAAAAACAAGTTCCATTTATCAATATCAGACAAGAGTTTGGTTACAAAAATGTATCAGATTCCGAAAAATCACAAATAATCGTGGTGAGTGATGGAGATAAGAAAGTAGGAATAAGTGTAGACTATATTGTTGGAGAATATCAAGCTGTGGTTAAACCAATAGGTAAATATTATAAAAATCAAGATTTTATATCAGGAGCAACTATTTTAGGTGATGGATCAATTGCATTAGTAATGGATACTCATAAAATAATAGATTTATATACTGAGCATGTTAAATTAGAATTGAAATAAGTTATGAAAGCAGAAGCAACATTAGAAAGATTATCAGGAGAAACAAAGTCTTTTTTGTCATTTAAACTAGCTGAAGAACACTTTACAATTCCTGTAATGAAGATTATGGAAATTTTAGAAGTTCCTAAAATTACTAAAGTCCCCCAGTCTCCTAATTTTTTAGTTGGAGTAATTAACTTAAGAGGTGCGGTTTTACCTGTAATAGATACAAGAATAAAATTTGGAATGTCTCAAATTCAATATACAATTAATACGTGTATTTTAGTTTTAAGCATTGAAGTTAATGATGAAGAACTTGTCGTTGGAGCCCTTGTTGATTCAGTGTCTGAAGTATTTGAATTAGATGAAGATAAAATTAAACCAACACCAACTATTGCAACAAAATATAGAGCTGATTACATTCAGGGGATGATTCAAGAAAATGATCACTTTATGATGGTGTTAAATATTGATAAGGTCTTTTCTTCTAATGATTTAGAGTCTATTTCGGAGTCGAAAGGAATGCCGATTAAAGAGGATTAAAAAAGTTATGATAATTTAAAGTGAGCGAAAAAAATTATTTATACTATTATTGAAAAATGAACAAATTAAAAAACTTACCAGTTAAAAAGCAATTAATTATTGCATTTACTACCATCACATCTTTCCTTGTTTTGGCCTCAATAGTTGTAATTATTATGTTGAATAAAATTGACAATAATAAGACTGATATTTATAAGAGTACAGAATTATCAAAAGCAATTAGCGATGCAAAATATGATTTGAGATGGGATCAACAAATGATTATGGAATTTATTGCTTCTTCATCTTTGGAAGAAATGGAATTCCCTAAAACAGGACATACAGCTGCATTAAAAGAATTTGATGAAAGTATGAAAAATCTTATTTCACTAGTTGAAGATGAATCATGGGGAACTGATTTTTCCAATGAAAAGAGTAAAGTACTTGAAACAGCGAATTCTGCTTCAAAATACTATTCTGAGAATTTAAGTCCATTAATCAAAACAGTTGAAAATAATACAATTAACCGATTTGAATTAATGAGATTGGCTCAAAAAAATCCTATTTACGCTCAAAAATTGAGACAAAATCTTGAATCTACAGAAATAGCGGATCATAAATTTGATGAATTAAATGATGAATTAGGTTCTAAAATAACGGGCTTGGTAAAAGACATTAATCTAATTAAAGATAAATCTTCTGAAAAATTCAATTCCACATATCAATTTACAACAATTCTGGTTTGGGGAGTTGGTGCAATATGTGTAATTGTTTCAATATTTTTTGCTTCATTTATTATTACAAATATTTTCAGAATACTAGGTTCAGAGCCATCTTTAGTTGCAAATTATGTTGATGAAATTGCTTTAGGAAATATTTCAGTTCAAATCGAAAAGGTTAATGGTAAACCAAATGTAGGATTATTAAGTTCCGTTGAAAAAATGATTCAAGGTTTATCTAAAGCAGGTCATTTTGCTAAGGAAATAGGTGATGGCAATCTTAATGCTGAAATGGAATTGTTAAGTCCAAAAGATGAATTAGGACAATCATTATTAGAAATGAAATCTAATTTAGTTAAAGCGAAAGAACAAGCTGAGGCAAATCAGAGAGAAATTGATGCAAGAGTTAATTTAATGAATGAGTTATGCATTGTTTCTGAAACTGATTTGAAAGGTTATATAACATTTGTGAACGACAAGCATTGTGAAGTTTCTCAATATTCACGTGAGGAATTAATTGGTCAAAATCAAAATATCGTTCGCCATCCTGACATGTCTAAAGAGGTATTTAAAGAACTTTGGTCAACAATAGGAAGAGGACAAATATTTAGAGGACCTGTAAAAAATAGAAAAAAAGACGGAACTCCGTATTATGTAGATGGTGTATTTGCTCCGGTATTAGGAGCGAATGGAAAACCTGTTAAGTATATTGGTGTTCGTTATGAAAATACACAACAAACTTTTGAAAAGCAAGCAGCTGAAGGAGTTGTAAATGCAATTAATACATCTTATGCCTTTATAGAATTTGACGTAAAAGGTAATATAATCACTGCAAATGATAATTTCCAAAATACATTGGGTTATACTTTAGCCGAAATAGCAGGTAAAAATCATCGTATGTTTGTTGAATCTTCTTATGCAAATTCAAGTGCTTATATTAAATTTTGGGAAGAATTAAATATGGGAATTGCCCAAAATGACTTATTCAAACGAATTACAAAATCAGGAAAAGAAATTTGGATTCAAGCAGTATATTCTCCTGTTAAGGATGAAATGGGTAGAATCATAAAAGTGATTAAAATCGCTACTGATGTTACCGCAGCAACAATGGCATCATTCGCAACAGCTGAAGCTTCAAAAGAGGTAACGAGAGTTTTAACAGCTTTAGCAAATGGAGATTTATCTCAAAAATATTCAGTGCTTTCTGAAGGAGAATTAAAGTCGATGGGAGATTCATTGAATTCTACAATTGAAATTTTAATTGCACAAAAAGATGGGGAGATTGAAACTCAAAAAGCTGCTGAAGAGGTAAGTAGGGTGATATTAGCATTAGCAGAAGGAGATTTAACTCAACGTTATTCAATTGAATCTAAAGGAGAATTGAAAGCAATGGGAGACTCATTAAATAAAACAATTGAAGTATTAAATAATTTGATTTCAAAAGTGATTTCAAATGCTGATAATATAGCTTCTGCAAGTGTTGAAATGTCTAATTCAGCTCAACAATTATCTGAAGGAGCAACGAATCAAGCAAGTTCAGTTGAAGAAATCTCATCTTCAATGGAAGAGATGACAGCAAACATTCAACAAAATACAAGTAACGCTCGTCAAACTGAGAAAATTTCAACTACATCTGCAACAGATATTATCGAAAGTAAAGAATCTGTTTTAGCTACCGAAAACTCAATGAAAGTAATTGCTTCAAAAATTTCTATCATTGGTGAAATTTCTAGACAGACAAATTTATTAGCATTGAATGCTGCTGTTGAGGCGGCAAGAGCAGGAGAACACGGAAGAGGATTTGCCGTGGTTGCAGCTGAAGTTCGTAAGTTGGCAGAAAGAAGTCAGGCTGCTGCAACAGAAATTGATGAAGTATCAGCTAAAAGTGTTTATGTTGCACAGAAGTCTGGTCAAATGTTAAGTGAAGTTGTACCTAATATTCAAAAAACATCAGATTTAGTTCAAGAAATTACTGCATCTAGTATTGAGCAAAGTTCAGGAGCAGAGCAGATAAATAATGCTATTCAGAATTTAAATAATGTTGTTCAAGAGAATGCGGCTACAGCTGAACAAATGGCAGCAGGTGCAGAAGAGCTTAGTGCTCAAGCTGAGGAATTACAATCGGCAGTTTCATTTTTTAAAATTGAAGAGGATTCAAGTTTTTCTAAGCCTGTAAACATAAAGTCAACAAAAGCAGTAACTAAAAAGAGTTCAACAAATAATTCAATGAAAGAGACTCGTTTGTCAAGTAAATCTACATTTGGTTTTAATTTTGATATAGATGCAACTGATTCACTTGATAATGATTATCAAAAATTTTAATAAAAACTGAATTATAATATTAATTCAGTTTTTATTAAAATTCTAAAATTGCTAATGCTATTCATATGAGAAATAATATACTAATTGCTATTATTAGTATTCTATTTAATTTAAATTTAAATGGTCAAATAGATACAATGTACAATACATCACTTACAAGAACTGTTTGTGTTGATTCTATTTGTAAAGAATTGAGATGTGACCATGGGTTAGATCTTCATACTTTTGAAATTTGGAATGGAGATTTCGGAGGTTTTATTATGAAAAATAAGACAAATGGGTTTTATTTAGGTTCTGTTGGTATTCAATTAACTCTTTTTACTGAAGAAAATAAATTGTGGAAAAACGGAAAGTTTTCAATTTTCATGATAAATACCTACGGAGACAATCCTTCAGCTGATTACATTCATGACACTCAGTATTTTGATAATATGGAAGCTCCTCAAGCAAAACATATTACTTTTTCTAAAGGTAACGTATTAAATTTTAGAAATTTTATTTACTGTTTTTATTATGAACATACATTTAAAAATTTTAAAATATTAGGAGGACAATACGATATCAATTATGATTTTGCTAATTCAAATACTGGTTTTAATTTTATAAATTCTTCTTTTGGAGTAAGTCCAGCAATAACAGTTAATGTCCCTTCATTTTCTACTTATCCTTTTACTGCATTAGCTGTTAGAGGGGAATATCATAAAAATAAATTTTACTATAGATCTGCTATTACAGAAGGATCAGGTGGGAATCAAACGATTAATATACATGGTGATTCATATAGTTTCGAAGAAGGCGAAGGAATTATGGCTTTAAATGAAGTTGAGATTAGAAATGTAAAAAATGATATTTGGAAATCTTCCGTTAAATTAGGAATGTGGAATCATACAGGGAATATTTTTTATGACTTAACTTCAAGTGATTCATTAGGAGAACATCCAATCGTAAAAGGAAATAATGGTTTGTATTTGATTGCTGATAAAGTATTGTTTTTTGAGAATCAAGATTCTGCACAATTCTTATCCGGATTTTTTACAGCTGATTATGTTCCTGGAAAGCAGAATTTTTATAATTATTCAATTGGTGGAGGTCTTGCTTATACAGGTTTATTTAGAAAACGTCCAGAAGATGTCTTAGCTATAGGAGCTTTTTGCCCATTTGTAAATAATACTTTAGTAAAAGAACAATCGTTTGCTAAAAATGAAATTGCAGCTGAAATCAATTATAATATTAAGGTGAATGCATTTATAAATTTACAACCAAGTTTTCAATACATTCATCAACCAGGAGCTCAAAGGGATACTTTTAATCCGGTAGCTTTTTTGTTGAGATGTACAGTTAGAAACGGTTTATTTAATTAGGATTATGTTAGATACAAAAAATAATTTAAGCGACAGTGACTTTAATAAGTTAGCAGCTTTTATCTATACGAATTACGGAATAAAATTGCCGATTACAAAAAAGATAATGCTTGAATCTAGATTGAAACCTAGATTAAGAATTAATAATATGGAGTCGTATAGAGATTATTGTCAATTTATTTTATCTGGAAAATGTGGAGAAGAAGAGATTGTTAATATGATCGATTTGGTTTCTACTAATAAAACAGACTTTTATAGAGAATCGGCTCATTTTGATTTTATGAAAGATGTTATTTTACCAGAACATTATAATCATAAATCTGAAAAACCTTTTAAAGTTTGGAGTTCTGCAAGTTCATCAGGTGAAGAAGCTTATACGATAGCAATTGTTATTAGTGAATTTTTAGAAGGAAAAAGACCTTTTGACTTTTCAATTTTAGGAACAGATATTTCAACAAGAATTTTAGAAAAGGCAGCAACTGCAATTTATCCTTTAGAGAGAGTCGATGTGATTCCATTGTCACAAAAAAAGAAATATTTATTAAGAGGAAAAGATGTTGAAAAACCAACTGTAAGAATTGTTCCTGAACTTAGAACAAAAGCACGTTTTCAGCGATTAAATCTGATGGATAATTCATACGATGTACCGAATGATTTTGATTTAATTTTCTGTAGAAATGTGTTGATTTATTTTGACAGAGAAACTCAAGAAAAAGTGATTAATAAATTATGTAATCACCTAAAAAAAGGAGGTTATTTTTTCTTAGGTCATTCAGAATCTATTTCAGGATATGATGTTCCTTTAAAGCAAATTAAACCTACAATGTTTCAAAAAATATAGCTTAATAAATTTAAATTAAAGTTTGCTTTATAAATATTAAATTAAAGAATATGAAAAGTCAATTAACCGATGAGCAGTTGCTTAATGAGTTGAAACAAAGATTCGACGAGAATAAGAAGATGTTAGAAGATGAACGTAATTTAATTGAAGAATTAAATACAGTAAATGAAAAATTGATTGCATCTGAAGATTTAAAAAGTAATTTTTTATCGAATATTAGAAATGAGATCAATAATCCAATTGCTTCAATATTAGAATTATCAAAAAATATTTCAGAAGGGAAAATGGATGTTTCTTCAATGCAAAAATTTGCTTCACTAATTTTCTCTGAAGCATTTGATTTAGAGTTTCAATTGAGAAATATTTTTCTTTCAGCTGAGATAGAAGCAGGAGAATCTCCACTTTCTGTTATTTCTGTTGATATTTCATCTTTAATTAATACTGTCGTAGATTCATTTAAAAGTAAGATTGCTAAAAAAGAAATATCATTAACTTTTAATAATACCATTCCAGCCAAAACTATATTTAAAACAGATTCTGAGAAATTACATTTGATATTGAGTAATTTGATTTCAAATGCAATTCAGTTCAATAGATATACAGGTTCAATTGAAATAAATTGTTCTGTAAACGAAAATGTGCTTCATTTTTCAATAAAAGATTCTGGAATTGGAATTAGCGATGACCAAAAGGATAAAATATACGATCGCTTTCATCAAATTGAGGAAGGTTCAACCAAAACATATGGTGGACATGGTTTAGGGTTAAGTATTACAAAAGCACTATTAGAAATTTTACAAGGAGATATTTCTTTGGAAAGTACAATTGGAGAAGGTAGTGAGTTTAAAATTGAAGTTCAGCAAGTAGAATCTTCAAATGGAGAAGAAGACGTTTTCTCAGCAGATGGAAATGATTTCTTGTTTGATCAAGATGAAGACGATATGCTTTTTTAATAAAAATGATTTTAAAAATATGATTTGAGTTCAAATTAATTAAAAATTGACATCAAGTCTTGAATCGAAAAAAATGGAAGAGGAATTTAACAAACATTATTTATATCCATCAGCTTTGTTTGCTGAGAGAGAGCAATATATGGTTGATACTATTTTAGGATCATGTGTTGCAGTTTGTTTATTTGACGCTAAGCTACGTATAGGCGGGATTAATCATTACATGTTGCCTTTATGGAATGGAAATGGATTAGCATCTCCAAAATTTGGAAATATTGCAACTGAGAAATTAATCGAAAAAATGATAAAAAATGGTTCTTCTTCAAAAAATATGATTGCAAAAGTATTTGGAGGAGCAAATCAAATGGATAGTTCGATGAATATTGGTGATCGTAATATTGAAATAGCAAAAGAAGTGTTGTCAAATCATGGAATTAAAATTATTGCCGAAAATACAGGAGGGACAGTGGGTCGTAAACTAAGATATGATACAGGAACTGGACAAGTGATGATGAAATTCCTTACAAAAACAGAAAAATAATGAATAAAATAAAGGTATTAGTTGTTGATGATTCTGCTTTGGTAAGACAGACATTGGTTTCAATTCTGGAATCTGATCCTCAAATTGAAATTGTAGGTGTTGCAGCTGATCCATACATTGCCGTCGAAAAAATAAAAGAATGTATTCCTGATGTTATTACTTTAGATATTGAGATGCCAAGAATGGATGGTTTGACTTTCTTAAAAAAATTAATGTCTCAACATCCTATACCTGTTGTAGTAATTTCGACTCTTACTGAAAAAGGGACTGATTCAGCATTACTTGCATTAGAATACGGAGCTATTGAAGTTTTAGCAAAGCCCAAAGTAAATACAAAGGCACTATTAGAACAATCAAAAATTGATTTGTGTGATAAAGTAAAGGCTGCCGCATTATCAAATGTTAGAAAAAGAACATTTACAGAAAGAACCTCTACCGATGTGGCACCAAAATTAAGTGCTGATGCTGTTTTAAGTAAAAGTATTTCTAAAAGTATGGTCCAGACAACTGAGACAGTAATTGCTATAGGAGCATCTACAGGTGGAACAGAAGCATTAAGAGTATTGTTAGAAGGTTTTCCTTCAGATTGTCCAGGAATAGTAATAGTTCAGCATATGCCAGAGATGTTTACAAAACAATTTGCTCAACGATTAGATTCAATCTGTAAAGTCAATGTAAAAGAGGCTGAAAATGGAGATAAAGTATTACGTGGGCATGCCTTATTGTCACCAGGTGGAAAACATATGATGCTTAAGAGAAGTGGTGCTTTTTATTATGTAGAAATTATTGATGGACCATTAGTAAATCGACATAGACCTTCTGTAGATGTATTATTTCGTTCAGTTGCAAGATATGCTGGTAAGAATGCAATAGGTACTATATTAACAGGAATGGGAGATGATGGAGCAAAAGGAATGCTAGAAATGAAAGAGGCTGGTGCTCATACAATTGCGCAAGATGAAAAATCATGCGTTGTTTTTGGAATGCCTAAAGAAGCAATAAAGTTAAATGCTGCTGATAAAATTATTCCTTTAACTGAAATCTCAAAATATATAATGAGTAAAGTTAAATGATGATTATCATAAAATAGAATAAAAATTACCTAATTAAATTTAATTATAGGGTTAAGTTAGTAAAAAAACAAAGATTAAAATATAGTAAAATGAAAAAAGTATTAATTGTTGATGATTCCATGTATATGAGAACACTTATTAATTCTGCATTATCTGCGACAGGACGTTACGAAGTAATTGGACAGGCAGGAACAGGTAATCAAGGGATTGAAATGGCATTGGAACACGAACCAGATTTGATTACAATGGATAATATCTTACCGGATATGATCGGTATTGATATTGTAAAAGAATTAAGAGCTGAAGGAATTGTTTCTAAAATCATTATGGTAAGTGCAGTAGGTCAAGATGATGTTGTTGCAGAAGGAAAAGCTAATGGTGCTCAAGATTATTTAGTAAAACCTTTTACAGCGGAAGTATTAGTAGAAAGAGTAGATAATCTTTTTGCGTAATTTTTAAATAAGTACACTATGATGAAAGATTTAAATCCTCACGAAATCGATGTGGCGAAAAAAATAATTTCTGCTGGATTAGTAAAATCTGCAGAATCTTTATCATTCTTCATGAATGAAACTATTACATTAAAAGATTTCGACGCTGAAAAAAACTTAAATCAACCTCCTTTAGAGTTAGGGAAAAAAGATGAGACAAATATTCACTTATTGACTACAAAAGTAATAGGAGAAATGAAAGGCATTTGTTGTTTGATTTTTTCTGAAGAAGAAGCTAATCATTTAAGATCAGCTGCTCTACCTCCTGAAATCTTAAACAGTCCAGAAATGATGGCAGAAATGAGTGATGGAATAATGCTTGAAGTTGATAATATTATTTCAGCTTCTGTTATTACTCAATTTTCAAATTTATTAAAAGTGAAAATTCATGGAGGTGTACCAAATTTGAAAAAGGTGTCATCAAGTGAAATGGAAGAGTATATTTCATCAGAAGTAGATAACGAATTATACTTGATTAGTTTCAAGACAAGTTTTGAGTCTTCTAAGGCCAGTTTCAATCCTGAATTTGTATGGTTATTCGATAATTCATTTATCGATAGTATAAAAAATTACGCAGCTGTTGAAGCATAGAATTTAGTTCAATATTTGAAAACAAAATTAAACAAGTATGAATAACAAGGCTGTAAAAATATTAATAATAGAAGACGATGCATTTGTTGCATTGTTATTAAGAGAGTTTTTGACAAAATGGGGATATGAAATCGTTGATGTAATATCTGATGGTGAAAAAGCAATCGAAGCATTTAAAGAATATCAACCTAATTTATTATTAGTTGATATCTTATTAGATGGCCCTTTAACTGGTATAGATGTTGTTTCAGAAATTAAAAAAATTCAAGATGTACCAGTGTTGTATATAACTGCAGATTTAGATGCTGCAATTATTGACAAGTCAAAACATACTGAGCCAAGTGGATATTTAATCAAACCTTTTGATGAAAATCAATTAAAGGCAACAATTGAAACAGCTTTGGCTTCTTTTTCAAAGATAAGTAAAACGTTAGGCCAATTGAAAGAAGAATTATCAATGGCTATGATGCAAGTGGAGGAGTTATCTGAAACAAATTCACATTTAATTACTGCAACTTTTAGAGAAAGAGCTCTTAAACAAGAACTTGAAGCAACTAAAGCATTAATTGAAGCTCAAAGTAAAAAGATTTTAGATAGTATTAATTACTCGTTAAGAATCCAACAATCAATTATCCCATCAGCTGAAATTTTTTCAGATGCATTAGGAAAACATTGTGTCTTTTATAAACCAAAAGATGTTGTTTCGGGTGATTTTCCATGGTTATTAAAAAAAGACAGATATGTTTATTACGGTGCCATTGACTGTACTGGTCATGGTGTACCTGGGGCAATGATGTCGATGATTGGTAACTTACTGTTGAATGCGATTGTTCAAAATGGAAATGAATGTAAAACACCATCAGAAGTATTAGCAGAACTTCATAAAGCTGTTGTGCAAACATTGAAACAAGATGCTGAAGGAAATAAAGCTGCTGACGGAATGGATGCTTCATTATGTCGTATTGATTTTGAAAAGAAAGAATTATTGTTTTCTGGAGCACATTTACCTCTGTTATTTCTTAGAGATGGTGAATTAGAGACTTTTAAAGGTGATAAATTTCCTGTAGGGGGAATGCAATACAGAAATAGAAACACTTATTCAGATCATACAATCGAATTGAAAGATGGAGATAAGTTCTTCGTGTTTTCAGATGGTATCATAGATCAAGTTGGCGGTGAAGAAAATATGAAATGGATGACTTCTCGTTTGAGAGAATTTATTTTAGAAAATCAATCTGTGCCAATGAATGACTTCAAAGAATTGATTAGTAATAAATTCGATGATTTCAAAGGGGACCACAAACAAGTGGATGATGTATTATTAATAGGTGTAGAAATTTAAGCTATGGAATATACTTTTAACTTACAAAAATTAATGGCTGAGAGTAATTATTTACTTGCTATCCGTGATAATTTTGAGAGCTTATTGTCTAAGTCTGTTTTTTCAATTGTTGAAAGTCAAATTAACAATGATAAAATAGATGTTAACATAAAAAATAGAATATTCAGTGTCGTTGTAGAATGTGTTCAAAACATTTGTTCAAATGATAAAGCGCATTCAACAGCTAAAAATTCTATCTTATTATTGAATAAAATTGACAATGGACATAACATTGTTGTTGGAACTAAATTGAATAGTGAAAGAAAATCCCGTATTGACGAAATCCTTTCGGAAATTTCTTCTTCAACAATAGATGAATTAAAAGCAAAAAGAAAAAATATTATCTCAATGCGTTCAGAATTAGATGAAACGCAAAAAGAAAATTTAGCATTAATTGATATGTTTATCCGCTCTGCTGGTAAAGTTAAATATCATTATGACGGGGAAAATGGGAACGATTGTTTTTTAATAATCGAAATTGAAATTTCAAATAATTAACTTATGGCGCCAATAGAAAATCCTTTAAAACAAATTCATTCAATTATGAATGATGAGAACGCCGTTTTAATTTATTCAGGTGAGTTTAATCAGGAAATTGTAAAATCAATGTTAAACTATACAGAGGGTAAATTAGAATCTTCTGGTATTGATGATTTAGTTCGTAAAAAGATTTTTAATGTAATGGTTGAGCAACTTCAAAACATTACAAAACACCAGTATACTGATGATGAGAAATCTGTAGTTCAACCATGTTTTGTTTTGATAGAACAAGAAAATCATTATAATTTAGTAACTGGAAATCCAATACATGTTGATACGATTCAAATGGTTTCCGATAGAATTAACCAAGTGAATTCATTGAATGCAGATGAATTAAAAGATTTGTATAAACAAGCAAGATTAAATTCAAGAATTTCTGAAGTAGGGGGAGCTGGACTTGGATTTATTGATGTTGCTAGAAAAACAGAAAATAAATTAGATTTTGGTTTTTATGACATTGATTCAGCGAATTATAAATATTTTACTTTAAAGACACAAATTAACAAAATCATTCAATAAATAGGTCTTTTTGTTGATATTTTGAATCTACAAATTTTAGTTATAATATGTATTTTTGAAATTGAATTGGAAAATCTATATTTTAAATTCTTAAACTTATAAAAATGGAACATTTAGTAATTGCTAAAACAGATGATACTCCAGAAATTGATTTCAATCCTGGAACAAAAGAAATGAAAATCAGTGGTAGATCTTTACCAGAAGATGTTACTACATTTTATGCACCTGTATTAGAGTGGTTAGATGAATTGGAAGAAACTCCAAGTGGAGCCTATAAATTTATCGTTAATTTAGAGTATTTTAATACTGCATCATCTAAACTAATTTTAGATATTTTAATGCGTTTAGAAGATATCCATACAGGAGGAAATAATACAATTGAAATTATCTGGAATTACGATAAACGTGATACAGATATGGAAGAAGCAGCAGAAGAATATTCTGAATTAGTTGAAGTTCCATTTCAAATTGTTGGAATATAATTAGAAACGAGACGAATAGACTCAAGACCATTAAATTTCATGATATTGTCGTTTAATAAATTAGGTCTTGTGTCTTGAATCTTTAAGTCTTATTTCTTAAAAAATAAAATATGAGTGAGGAAATATTAAAGGCGTTAATGCAGCTTTTTGCTATTATCAGTAAGCAAGATAGTAGTGGAAGTGAAATGCATGATGAATACGTTAAAGAATTTCTTCTATCTCAAATTTCAAGAGAACGTTTTGATGTTTATTATGATCAATATACAGATTATAAAAATGCAGAATCTTCTGGCGGAAATGAAAATAGAACATCTGTAAAAGATTCAGTTAGAACACTTGCTTTATGTAAAAGAATAAACAAAACTCTTTCTCAAAAACAAAAATCAATTGTTCTTGTTCGTATTACTGAATTTGTATTTATTTCTGATACAGTTTCAACATTACGACTTGAATTATTAAAAACAATTGGTGATGTATTTAAAATTGAAAAATTAGAATATGAGAATATTTATAATTTTTCAGCTGCAAATTCAATAGAAGACATAAAAGGAAATGAAAATTTCCAAATTTATTTAGATAAATCTCATTTCGGGATTGAAGATCCTCGTTTGTATAACAAAGAAGGATTAAATGCTGTTTTTTACTTTTTACTTGTTGAATCAGCTGGTATCGTATTGTTTAGGTTTTTTGGTGATTTAAGTGTTCACTTAAATGGTCTCCAAATAAAATCAAATAAAACGTATGTTGTTAATGATGGTTCAACAATTAGAACACCAAAATCCTCTATTTTTTATAGTGAAGTTTTAACAAACTATCGAAAAAAGGAAACGAACGAAAGTATTCTTTTTGATGCAACAATTCCAAAGTATACTTTTCCAAATGGAAAAGTAGCTCTTGACGGAATTAAGATTGTTGAAGAATCTGGAACTTTGGTTGGAATCATGGGAGGTTCAGGAGCAGGTAAAACAACATTGTTGAATGTTTTATCCGGAATTGAACCAACTGATCAAGCAACAATTTTGTTGAATGGTTACGACATAAAAACAATTGAAGCTAAAGCGAATATTGGTTTTATTCCACAGGATGATTTGTTAATGGAAGATTTGACTGTATTGCAAAACTTGTATTACAATGCCAAATTAATTAACAATACCTGGACTGAGGATGAAATATATGTTCGAATTGAAAAAGTATTAAAGGAATTAGGACTTTTTGAAATTAGAGATATTGCTGTCGGTAGTCCATTGAATAAAAAAATTAGTGGTGGTCAACGTAAACGTTTGAATATTGCACTTGAGTTAATTCGTGAACCAATGGTATTATTTGTGGATGAACCAACTTCTGGTTTATCTTCAAAAGATTCTGAAAATGTTATGACCTTGTTAAAGCATTTAGCTCAAACAGGTAAAATTATTTTCGTTGTTATTCACCAACCAGCCAGTGAAATTTATAAATTATTTGATAAGTTATTTATTTTAGATGTTGGTGGTTTACCAGTTTATTATGGTAATCCAATTGAAGCTGTAATTTACTTTAAAACAATTACAGATCAAGTAAATAAAGAAATAGGGGAGTGTATCACTTGTGGTAATGTTACACCTGAGCAAATATTTGATACACTTGAAGATAAAGAGATTGATGATTTTGGAAATTACACACCTAATCGTAAAATCAAACCTGAAAAGTGGAATGAATATTTTAAAAAAAATATCAAACCAAAAGTTGTTGAGGAGAACAAAGAGTTCGATAAATTACATACGATTAAACCACCAAACATTGTAAAACAATTTATGGTTTTCTTTTCACGAGATTTAATGTCTCGTTTGAATGATAGCCAATATGTTTTGATTGCTTTGTTAGAGGCGCCTGTATTAGCTGCTTTATTGAGTTTTATTATTAAAAGTTCAAATAACACAGATCAAGAATACACTTTTAGTATGAATGAAAATGTACCAGCTTACATTTTTATGTTAATTATAGTTGCTTTGTTTGTTGGATTGACAATAAGTGCTGAAGAAATTTTCAAGGATTTAAAAATTCTTAAACGAGAAAAATTTCTTCGTTTATCACGCTTAAGTTATTTGAAATCAAAGGTTAGTTATTTGACAATTTTATCATTAATTCAATCTTTCTTATTGTGTGCTGTTGGTAATACAATTATAGAGTTGTATGATAATTTCGTTTATTATTGGGCATTGATTTTTTCAGTATTTGTTTTTGGAAATATCCTTGGATTACTATTATCTTCAAGTTTTAAAACGATTGTTACGATTTACATTATTATCCCATTAATCGTAATTCCACAAATGATATTAGGCGGAGCAATGTTCAAGTTTGAAAATTTGAATAAAGCAATTGGTGGAGGTCATCATATTCCAGTAGTATCAAATATTATGGTATCAAAGTGGGCTTATGAAGGAATTATGGTTGCGCAATTTTCTGAGAATAAATACGAAAGTGAAATCTTTGATTTTGAACAATTATTGAGTGATTACAATTATCGAACTTCATATTTATATCCATATTTAACTGATTTATTAAATGATCAGGTTTCAGGTGATAAAGATGAAAGTAAAGTCATTTGTAATGATACAGTGCTAAAAACTCTAGAATTTGAAGCTACAAAGCCATTAGCGAAAAGTTTGTTATCTTTTAATTTCAAAAACTGTACAGTTGGAATGGCATTAAAGTACGTTGATGATTTAAATGAATTGTATCAAGATAAACAAAATGAACTATCAAGAAAAAAAGATGATAAAATATTATGGTTAAATAAAAAACTTGGTGGTAATGTTTTAATGGAAATCAAACGTAGATTCCACAATGACAATGTTTCGGATGTAGTTCAAAACGCTACATCTAAAAAGAAATTTTTTGTTGAAAATTCAATGGTTTATCAAAATTATGACCATGTTTATTTGAGAGATCATTTAGATCCAAATTATAAAGCAGGTGGTTCTTTTATGTTTGTTCCAGTTAAGTCATTTTTTGGAATAGTAATCCCTACTTTTTGGTACAATATAATTATTATTTGGACATTCAATATTGTATTATTCTTTGCTCTTTATTTTGATGCATTGAAAAAAATAATGGATATTGAAATATTCAAGAAAAAAACATTTTAATAAAATCTTAAACTAAAATAAATTCACATGAAAAAAAGTACATTATCTATTATTGTAAGTTTCTTTCTTACTATTTTATTAGTAAGTTGTTCAGGTAAAGCTGAAAATTCATTAGAAGACGAAATGAACAAAACAGAAGTTTCAAAAATTAACGTTAGTAAAGAAGCGATTGATAAATTAATTCAATCATTTCCTTCACCAATTGAAACTTCAATCATTATTAAAAAAGCAGGGAACGCATTTAATAGTGAATTATTAATTCCTACAAAAAAACTTGATCGTTTTGTTTCTAATTATGACAAAGCAATGGCAATGGGAGCATTTGGTGGCGATATGGGATATATCAATATCTATGAAAAATCATTTGTTGCGATTGATTATTTGGCAGCAATTCGTTCATTATCTGTTGATTTAGAAATTGATCGTTTTTTCGATTTTGAAAGCATGATTAGAATGGCAAAAAGTTCTAGTAATATTGATTCTTTAATGCAGATGTCTACTGAAAGTTTCAATGGGATGGAAAAATACCTTAGAGAAAAAGGTCGAAATGAATTGAGTGTATTAATTGTTTTCGGAACATGGGTAGAGGGTTCATATATTATCGGATATATCGCTAATGACAACATGACTGAAGAAATGAAAAACCGTGTTGCTGAGCAAAAAGAAAGTGTTGAGAAAATATATGAGGTATTACAAGCTTCTTCAACTGATAAATATTTTGCGAATTTAGCTCGTCAAATGAAACCATTGTTAGATTTGTATAAGAAAGTGAAAATCGAAAAAATTATTAAGGAGCCTGAAATGCAAGAAGTTAATGGTGAATTAGTATTTATCGATAAGAGTGAAACTAAAATTCATGCTGAAGGTAATGCAATTCAAAACATTATTGATGAAACAATTAAATTAAGAAATCAACTTTTAAAATAAATTTTTCCAAATATGAAAAGTAAATATTTTATTATAGCCCTTTTTATTGGTTTTGGAGGATTGTTATCTGTAGTTAATTCTCCTCTTGGTGGAGGTAAGTGTACTGGAGACCAAGAATATGCAATAGGTCTAACGATGTTAGAGAAGTATAAATTAATTAAAGATTATCGTGTATCTCTAAAAGGTGGTAACCCTGAAAAACCACCAACTGATAGTTATATGATTTCGTTGAAAGCAGGTCTTAAATACCGTTTAATTCCTATCAGTAATCCAAATAATAAAACAAAAATGATTATGTCAATTTATTTAAATGAAGAGAAGACAGTTTTGTTGGCAACTTCATATAATAAAGTGACAGGTAAACATTATCCTAAAATTGATTTTAACTGTAGAACAACAGGAACCTTCTATTTGTTTTATGAGTTTGATTCTGCTGAAAAAGGTTGTGGCGTAGGTATGTTCTCTGTTGAGAATTAAAATAAAAGCAATAAAAATTTAATATAAAATGCTGTCTAATTTAGACAGCATTTTTTTTGTAGTTAATAATTAAGTAAAGTAATTATTTCTTTTGCTTCTTTAACATCATGTACTCTAAGTATTGATGCTCCTTTTTGAATTGCTAAAGTGTTTAATATAGTTGTTCCATTTAATGTTTCTTGAGTAGAACAATTAAGTTTGTTGTAAATCATTGATTTTCGTGAGAATCCTACAAGAATAGGCTTCTTTAATAGTTTTAAGTCTTGCAGTCTATTTAATAGCTCATAATTCTGTTCTATAGTTTTACCAAAACCAAATCCAGGATCTATAATTATGTCGTTGATGCCCTTTTTTTCTAATATATTGATTTTTTCGGAAAGAAAAGCAGTCACAGTTTTAAAAATGGAATTATCAATAGTCATTGATTGCATCGTTTTAGGAGTTCCAATCATATGCATTAAGATATAAGGGCAATTGTAATGTTGAACCACATCAATTAGTTTTTCATCAATATTCCAAGCACTTATGTCGTTTATAATTGACACACCATTTTCTAGGCCAACTTTAGCAACTTCTGATCTAAAAGTGTCCAATGAAATTGGAATTTTTTCAAAATGTTTTGATATCCAATTTAAAGTTGTTGAAATACGATTAATTTCCTCCTGAGTTGAAATTTCTTCAGCACCCGGACGAGATGAATATCCACCTAAATCAATAATGTCGACTCCTTCATTTATGAATTTTTCAACTTGATTAAGTATTTCTATTTCAGTAGTTTTTCTACTTTCCTTATAGAATGAGTCAGGCGTGCAATTGACGATGCCCATTACTTTCGGAATAGATAAGTCAATTAAATTATCCTTTACTCGAAGATATTTATTTGTAGGAAAATGTGTATCTTCAACCTTTAAATTATGCATAATAGATTAAATGAGTCAAACATCATTAGAATATACAAATGTAATCAATGTTTGTAGAGAATTATTTTCTAAGAAAACAAAAGATTATGGAACGGCTTGGAGAATACTAAGACCAAGCTCTTTAACGGATCAAATTTTCATTAAAGCTCAACGTATACGTACGATTCAAGAGACAGGCGTCAATAAAGTTGGAGAAAGTATCGATGATGAATTTATAGCAATTATTAATTATTGTATAATGGCTCTGATACAAATTTCTGAAAGAGAATTAAAAGAATTGGAAATAGAACCAACTTTAGCAATCAGTTTGTATGATAAATATTCTAAAGAAGCTTTTGAATTAATGATGAAAAAAAATCATGATTATGGAGAGGCTTGGAGAGATATGCGTGTGAGTTCTTTAACTGATTTGATCTTAATGAAGATTTTACGAGTTAAACAAATCGAAGATAACAATGGTTCAACAATTATCAGTGAAGGAATTGATGCGAATTATTTTGATATGTTAAATTACTCTGTTTTTGCAATGATTCATTTGTTTAAACAAAAATAAGATGAAACAAAAAATCACATATCAAGGCAGATCTTTGTTTTTTAATTTCTTATTTGTATTTGTTAATTTAATAGGATTGTCTTCAATTGTTATTGGATTTCATCCTAATTTTAAAGAGTTTCAACTTCTTTTTTTATTACTTGGCTTTGGATTAATGTCATTATCAATTTTTGGATTGATTATATTCAAAGGTCGATTATTAATGTCGAGTGTTGCAAGAGTTATTGTCGGAAGTATTTGTATTATATCTGGTTTAGTGAAAGCTAATGATCCCTTGGGATTTTCATATAAATTAGAAGAATATTTTGAAGATGGTGCATTGGCATACAGAATAAAGGAACTATTTAATTCACCTTCATTTTCAATGGAATATTTAATTGATTATGCTTTGATATTTAGCGTAATTATTTGCATTATTGAAATTGTATTAGGTGTATTGTTGATTATTGGTGGAAGAATTAAAATTGTAGCCTATTTAACGTTGTTAATGATGCTTTTCTTTACGTTTTTAACATGGCATACCGCGAGTTGTGATTCAAAAAATAAGTATTTAGATGAAGATACTTTCAGTTTATCAAGTGAAATTGGGCAATTAAAATTAGCTGAATCCAAAACGAATAAAAGTATTAAGATTGTTTCAAAGTCAAATAATCAGATTATTGTACATGAAATGAAACAACCTCAATGTGTAACTGATTGTGGTTGTTTTGGAGATGCATTAAAAGGTTCAGTTGGCCGCTCATTAACACCTTCTGAATCACTTTGGAAAGATATCATTTTGGTTTACTTGGTAGTATGGATTTTTATTGCTCAATGGAAAATTAAATCCAACACTTGGAGAAATAACCTTTGGTTTTTATCCATTTCAATACTTTTAGTTTGTTTCTTTTCTTGGGTTTTTGGTTGGTATTTCCCAATATTATTTTGCTTAATAGTTTTACTTGGCGGACTTTGGATGAAACAAGTAGGAGGTAAGTATTTAGGTAACACTCTAGGTAGTTCTTTGATTGTGATATTAATTAGTTCACTTTTTGTTACATATGTTCTTATTTATGAACCATTAAAAGATTATCGACCTTATGCCGTTGGGAATAATATGTTACAAAAAATGTACGATGGAGCAGATGGTAAATATCAAACTATTTTAATTTATAAAAATACTAAAACAGGAGCTAAAAGGACTTTTGATGCTGCTTCTTCTGAATATTCTAATTCTAAAATTTGGGAGAAGAAAGATTGGAAAAATATTGCAGTTGAGAATACTCCAATAATAGAACCACGTCAGCCTTCTATAACAGAACAATTCAATCCATTCATTTCAAAAAAAGATGTGTCAAACGCTGAATTAACAATTCCATTTGTTAGAAGGGTAATTGAATTAAATAATTCAGAAGATTCTGATGTTTCGTTAAGAAATTATATCGTTCATGAAAAGAAAATTGTAGTTCTTGTCTCCAAGCAATTGAATAAATCTAATTGGAATTCGATTGAAAGAATAAAATCTATTTTTCAAGAATGTAAGCATAACAATATACCTTTCATTCTCATAACAAATTCAAGTAGAGGTGCAATAAATGCTTTCAGAATTAAATACGGATTTAATGTTCCAACTTTTGTGAATGATGAAATAGAATTAAAAGCAATTAGTAGATCAAATCCAGCATTATTAATTATTAAAAATGCTGTAATTAAAGGTAAATATCCACATCGTTCTATACCGAAGTATGAATGGTTATCTAAAAATATATTATTTAAGAAATGAGAAAGAAAATAGTAGCTGGTAATTGGAAAATGAATCTATTGAGTGCAGATGCTCAAGAATTATTTTCAACTATTTCAAAAGAAGTAACATCTTCTGAAAAATGTGATGTGATGGTTTTTAGTCCTTCTTTATTTATTTCAAAATTAACAGAAATTAAAAGTAATGTAAAGCTTGGTTTTCAAAATTTTTATCCTGAAGAAAAAGGAGCTTTTACAGGTGAAATTTCAATTACTCAGGTAAAAGATTCTGGAGCGGATAATGTATTAGTAGGACATTCCGAAAGAAGAGCATATTTTCATGAGGATCATGGATTTTTAAAAAACAAGGTTGATGCAGCACTAAAACATTCAGTTAATGTCATTTTTTGTTGTGGTGAGCCATTAGAAGAGAGAGAATCTGGAAATGAATTGAAATATGTAAAACAACAATTGATTGATAGTTTATTTCATTTAAAAAATTCAGAAATTGTAAAATGTGTAATTGCTTATGAACCAGTATGGGCAATTGGTACAGGTAAAACAGCGACAATTGAACAAGCTGAATCAATGCATAAATCAATAAGAAGTTGGATAGAAGAAAAATATAATTCAGAAATAGCTAATTCAATTTCAATTCTTTACGGCGGTAGTTGTAATGCTGCTAATGCAAAAGAATTGTTTGCTTGTCCGAACGTTGACGGAGGATTAATTGGAGGTGCAGCTTTAGATGCAAATTCATTTTTACAAATTATAGCTTCTTTTTAATGGATTATTTAGAATTAGATATTAAAGTTGAGCCGAGAGATCCTTGGGCTGAAATTATTACTGTTGAATTATCAGAATTAGGATTTGATAGCTTTGTGGAGACTGAAGATGGAGTTTTAGCTTATGGAGCTGTAAAATCTGTTTCGATGGAAGATGTTATTAATCAAACTATTTTATCAAGAAATACAGACGAATTTAAAATTTCATATTCTGAAAAAGTAATTCCACATCAAAATTGGAATGCTGTTTGGGAATCTGATTTTCATCCAGTAGAAGTGAAGGATTATTTGACAATTGTAGCTCCTTTTCACTCGAAAGAAGAAAGAAAAGGAATGATAGTTGAAATTCAACCACAAATGTCTTTTGGAACTGGTCATCACCAAACTACATGGTTAATGTCTTCAGCACTTTTTGAATTAGAGAAAATGCCTGAAAATGTTCTTGATATGGGAACAGGTACTGGCGTTTTGGCAATAATAGCTGAGAATTTGGGTGCAAAAAATATTGTTGCAATTGACATTGAAGATTGGTCTGTGGAAAATGCAAAAGAAAATGTAATTCGCAATAAATGTGAAAAAATAAATGTATATTGTGGTGACGTAGATTTAATTCAAAATCAAAAATTTGGATTAATAATTGCTAACATTAACAAAAACGTACTGAAATCACATATGAAAGCTTATAGTGAATCTTTAGAAATAGGGGGGACATTATTGTTAAGTGGATTTTTTGAATCAGATGTGGAAGAATTAGTTTCTTTTGCTTCGGATTTTGATTTACACAAACAAGATGTGATTTCTAATGAAACATGGGCTGGAATTAAATTGATAAAAAAATAACACTTAAAAAAATCTATTATGCTGAAAAAAAGGATTTTATTTTTTGTTCTATTCTTTGCAACGGGAATAGCATTTTCTCAATCTTATCCAAATGATAGAGAAAAATTTGTTAAATACTTTCAAAAAAGTTTACAAGAATTTGGTCGAGGAGATTTTAGAGATTTCGCCAATAGGGATTTAGAACAATCATTACTTAAATCGGCTGATTTTCCGAATGACTATTTCAATAAAATGGTTGAAACTTGTAATTTAATGGAAACAAAAAGATTAAGTCCTTATCCAGAGATTTATAATTATGTTTTCTCAGTTTATTCTTTTATTAAAGGTAAACAATCTCAGGCAAGTTATACAGCTTGGCATAGTTCAGTGAATAAACTTTTAGATTTACGTGATACGCGAAAATTTACTGATTTCATAGAGTTATCAGCTGGTTTTTTCTCTAAAACATTAATCGCTTCCTCTTCAAATTTTGATTGGTATTATTACGGCGGGTCATACTCTTTTGAGTTTACAGATAAACCATTTATTAGATTTATTAATGGTACACTTGCTTGTAGAGTAGAAAATAGAGATTCAGATACTAAAGATAAACAACCATTTATTGATAGTTTGGTAATTATGGCAACAGCTGGTATATACGATCCTATTTTAAGAAAATGGGAAGGTAACGGTGGTGTATTAAACTGGGAAAAGGTAGGGCTATCTAAAATTGAGACTTATGCGACACTTTCTAAATATGAAATCTCATTAAAGACAGCAACTTTTACGGCTGATTCTGTAACGTTAAAGACACCATATTTTAATCGTTCAATTAAAGGTAAACTAACCGATAGAGCTCAGAAAATCAATAGAGAAATGGATAAAATTTATCCTCAATTTGTTTCTTATGAAAGTCGTTTACCAATTAAAAATATTCGTCCTGATGTAGATTATGAAGGTGGTTTCTCCTTGGAAGGTAGTAGTTTCGTAGGAATTGGTTTTCCAACAGCTCCAGCCAAAATTATTATTTATAGAAATGCTAAACCATTTATTTATGCAAGTTCACAGCAGTTTACGATTGCTCCAAGAAGGATAACTTCTGCCTCAACTGGTATTAAAATGGTTTTCAATGTGACCGATTCTATTTCTCATCCAGGTGTTGATTTTTCTTATGATTTAGATAAGAAAATGGTTGAAATGGCTAGAACAAAATCTGGTATCGGACAGTCACCATTTGAAGATTCATATCATCAATTGGATATGTATATGCCTAAGTTAACTTGGAATACTGAAACAAGTGATTTGAACATTACATATGAAATCGGAACTTCTCAAGAACAACGAATTGCACGTTTGGAATCGAAAAATTATTTTGATGAAAAATTGTATGATTATATTCAAGGTATGGAAGCTGTTCATCCACTTGTAGCAATTTCAAAATATTGCTATAAATATGATGAATATACTATGACTGAAGGGAAGTTAGCATCAGCATTAAATAAAACGGTAGAACAAGCTAAATCTTTGATGTTAGATTTGTCTACATATGGTTTTATTTCTTATGATACTGAGACTAAAATGGTTACTGTAAATAAGAAAACCATGAATTATATTCAATTTAAGGCTGGTAATAAAGATTTTGACAACATTGTTTTTATTTGTGATTTTAAGCCTAAAGAATTGAAAGGTTATACGGATGAACAGATTAAAAATGATGCATACCTCCAAGCTGTAAAACAAGAATACTTAGAAAAAACTGAAAAGCGAAGAATGATGAAAAACTTTGCTACAATTAGTTTATCTTCTTTAGATATCTATGCAACGGCAGTTGATTTCGTTCGTATTTCAGAACCACAAAATACAATTGTATTCCCAGCTAAAAATGAGGTGACAATTAAAAAAGACAGAAACTTTGAGTTTTCTGGATGGATTAACTCTGGTAAAATGGAAATTGATGCAATAAATTCAATTTTCGTTTATAAAGATTTTAAAATTGTTTTATTGAAAACAGATAAATCAACTTTTAGGGTTATGCCACTTTCTGAAAAAGATGGTAAAAAACCTATTGGTATGACGAGTAGTATTTCTGGAATTGTAGGTGAATTGTTTGTAGATGATCCAACGAATCGTTCTGGAGTTAATAAAAAAATCACGGATTTTCCGAAATTAAAATCCGTAAAAAACTCTTTTGTGTATTATAATTCTAAAGCAATTATGAGAGGGTCTTACGATAGTACTCGTTTCTATTACACTGTATTCCCTTTTGACATTGATAGTTTAGATAATTTTTACGAGAAAGATTTTAAAGTAATTGGTGAGTTAACATCAGCAGGGATATTTCCTAAGATTAAACAGAATTTAACAATCATGCCTGATTATTCATTTGGATTCTCTACAAAAGCTGCTCCTGGTGGTTACGAATTTTATGGTACAAAAGCGAAGTATGATAACAAAATCATTCTTTCAAATAATGGATTACAAGGAGCAGGACAAATCGATTTCGTTGAATCATCGTCGACTTCTTTAAATCTTTTTACATTCTTACCTGATTCATGCGTTGGTTTGGCGAAATTTGTTAATAAACCTGTTGAGGCTGGTATACAATTCCCAGATGTTACTTGTGCAGAAGCATATATCACTTATATACCAAAGAATAATTTATTGAAAGCGGCTTCAACTGCTAGAAATGAATTAGCAATGTTCAAAGGTGAAGCTAAATTAAGTGGTATTGCTTTCGTAAGAGCAGAAGGTTTAAGAGGTAAAGGAACTATTGACATGAAAACGGCTCAAATCTTCTCTTTCGATTTTAAATTTAAACGTTGGGATATTGACGCTGATACAGCTGAGTTTGATTTGAAAAACACACATGCAGAAGAAGGAGAGGATGAAATGGCCTTTAAATCTTCAAATGTAAAATCTCATATTTCATTTGCTGAAAGAAGAGGTGAATTTATTTCTAATGATGGAACTTCACTTGTTTCGTTTCCTACAAACCAATATATCTGTAAAATGGATAAATTAAATTGGTTAATGGATAAAGAATCTATTGAAATTGAAACAAACTCAGGTGAAGAAGCGCTTGCAGATAATGATTTAAATTTAGTAGGTCCAAATTTCTACTCTGTTCATCCAAAGCAAGATTCACTTCAATTTAGAGCGCCAAAAGCATTTTTTAGTCTTTTAGATAAAACAATTTATTGTTCAAAAGTAGAATTTATAGATGTTGCCGATGCTCGAATTTATCCAGATAGTATGAAATTGACCATTCGTAAAAAGGCTAAAATGGATCCTTTGACAAATGCGAAAATTGTAGCCAATTATATTACACAGTACCATACATTCTTAAAATGTGATCTTTCGATTACAGCAAGGAGAATGTATTCAGGAAAAGGTATATATCCATATTATGATAGAGATAGTATGTTGACGAATTTTACGATGGATCGTATTTTCTTAGATTCAACGGAACAAACGGAAGCAAGAGGTAAAATTGCTGAAGATGCTAAGTTTTACTTAAGTAAGCAATTTGATTATTATGGAGACATTACAGTAAAAGCTGCAATCCCAACAATTATCTTTACTGGTGCAACTCGAATGAATCACGCTTGTGATAAATTCCCAAGAGCTTGGATTGCATTCAGTGCGAAAATTGACCCAGACAACATTCAAATTCCAATTGATGCTGACATGAAAAGTGTTGATGGGAAAACGATTACTTCAGGAATTATTTGGAGAGATTCTAGAGCGTTGGATAGTATAAAATTATACCCAACATTCTTATCTCCATTACAAAATTCATCTGATCCTGCAGCTATGACGGCAAGTGGATTACTTCAATACAATGCTGATGCAAGTGAATTCCAAATTAGTTCTAAAGCTAAATTATTGAATAGATCTGAAAAAGGAAATTATATTGCACTTCATACTGAAAGTTGTTCAATGAATGGAGATGGTATTATTAATTTCGGGATGGATTTTGGTGATGTTCCAAAAATCGATGCAGTTGGTTATGTTAATTATGATCAAAATACTAGTAAAACATCTATTAATGCAACAATTCGATATTTCTTTCCATTTGATAAAGGTTTAATGGAATCTGTTGCGACTAAAATAAATGCAGTGGAAGGATTGAAACCAATGGAATTGAGTAATACAACTCTAGAGGAAGCATTGGTTCAATGGACAGATCGTAAAACAGCTGATAAAATTAAATCTGATTTCACTTTAAAAGGTGAGGTTTCAAAATTACCTTCAGAGTTAGAAGCTACAATAACTCTAACGGGCGTTAAACTTTCATCTTATGATGATCCTAAAATGCAAGAAAAAGGAATTATCTCTGTTGAAGAAGAAGCAGTATTATTGAATATGTATGAAAAACCTGTCATGAAAATTGTACCTTTGAAAGCATTTTTTCAACAGATATATTCTGGTAGTGGTGGAGATAAATTTGGATTATACATAAATATTCCAGGTGGAAGAGATTATTACTTTGATTATTCTATGGAGAAAAAAGATGGTACCCTACGAGTTATTACAGGGGATACTGAACTTGAAGCTTCTGTTAATGCGATTAAAGAAGACAAGAGAAAAGCAAAAAATTATAGATACGAGATGAGTACTCAACGTATATATTTGAGTAAATTTTTAAGATTATTTGGAGGAGAATAAAAGATGAATTTCTTACTTTTTGGATGTATTGCATATATTCTAGGCTCTATACCTACCGCAGTTTGGGTAGGAAGAGCTTGGTATAATTTAGACGTTAGAGAACATGGTAGTAAAAATGCTGGAGCTACAAATACTTTTAGAGTATTAGGTAAAAAACCTGGAATAATTGTTCTATCAATTGACGTATTAAAAGGTTTTTTGGCTGTTTTTTTACCCCATTTGGTATTATTTAATAAAATTGAAAATGATGTTTTGATTCAAATTCAGATTGTATCTGCAATCGTTGTTGTTTTAGGGCATGTATTTCCAGTATTTGCAAATTTCAAAGGAGGTAAAGGAGTTGCAACATCTTTAGGAGTTATTTTTGGTATTCATCCTCTCGCAGCTTCTATATGTTTAGGTTTATTTTTGATCGTTTTTATTATTGGTAATTACGTTTCTTTAGGAGCAATCGTTGCTTCGTTTTCATTTCCAATTATTATAAAATTTGTCTTTTCGGAAACTTCTTTATGGTTAAATACGTTTAGTGTCATATTAAGCTTTGCTGTAATTATTGCTCATAGAAAAAATATGGTACGATTAGTGAACGGAAATGAAAGTAAGATGTACTTATTTAAAAGATAATGCATTTTGCAATAAAATAAATATTTAGAAAGAAGTGCTACGAAATATACTCCTATTTTTATTCTTCATTGGTTCGTTTCTATCATCGAATGTGTATGGTCAAACGGTTGAAGAAATGAAAGTTCAAGCAGATAAATTGTTTGATAAAGAACAATTTGTTGAAGCTACACCTTTATATTTAAAGTTATTAACGAGTAATCCTAGAGATTATAATATTAATTATCACTACGGTACATGTTTACTTTTTTCATCGAATAAAAAATTAGAAGCATTTAAATATTTAAATTATGCTGTTACAAGTGAAACAGTTGACGCTAAAGCATTTTATTATTTAGGAAGGGCGCAACATTTGAATTATCAATTTGGAGAAGCTATAGCAAATTATACGAAGTATAAAACGAAAGCAGGTTCTAACATTGATGAGAATTTAGAAGCAGATCGTCAAATTGAAATGTGTGAAAATGGAAAACGTTTAATTACCGCTTTCACTGATTTAATTGTTCAAGAGAAAACTGAAATTGAATTAGATAAGTTTTTTCGTTTATATAATCTTCAAAATATTGGAGGTTCTTTTTTGGTGACTACGGATTTTCAAAGTAAAGTAGATAAAAAGAAAGAACACACACCTTTAATTCATTTTCCAAAAACGAAAGACATTTTTTATTACTCTAGTTATGGAGATGATGAAAAAACTGGAAAAGACATTTACATTCGAAGAAAACTTCCTACAGGTGAATGGGGACAACCTCAAAAAGTAACGGGCGGTGTAAATACTGAATATGATGAGGATTATCCTTTTTATCATGCAGCAGATAACTTCTTGTATTTTAGTTCTAAAGGTCATAACTCCATGGGAGGATATGACGTTTTTCGTTCTAAATTTAATCCAGAAACAAATTCATTTGGTCCGGCTGAAAACATGGATTTCGCAATATCAACACCTTCTGATGATATGTTGTATATCGTTGATTCATTGAATCAAAATGCTTATTTCAGTTCTACGAGACAAAGTCAAAAAGGGAAAGTTTATGTTTATAAAGTAAGAGTTGAAAAAGTTCCATTGCAATTATCTGTTGTTAAAGGGAATTTCTACTCGACTGTTAATCCTGAAAATAAAAAAGTTTACATAGAAGTAAGAGATTATGCTACTGGAAATTTAATTGGAAATTTTAATTCAACTGACAAAGGTGTTTATATCATTACTTTTCCAAAAGGAGGAAAGTATGAATATTCGATGAGAGTTGAAGGTCAAACCGAAATATATAAAACAGTCGTAAATATTCCATTCTTAAAAGAATTTAAACCATTGAAGCAAAAAATTGTTGACGATATGGTTGATAACACTGAAGTTGTTAAGGTTGTGGATTTATTCAACGAAGAAGTCGATGATGCTTCAGGTATTTTAGCAATGGTTATCAAAATGAAAGCGGATTTAGCTCCTAATTCAGATCAATTTGATATAAAAGCCGAAGAGAAATTAGATACGAAAATATTATCCGATTTAGGAATAGGGAATTTAAGATTGAACGAGGTTCATGATTTATTGGATAAAGAAGTAAAAGAAGCTGAGCAAGCATCAAATGCAACAAAAGTCCTTGAAAATAAAATCAATTTTGAAGTAGTTGAAAATTTAGAGAAAGTCAATAAGCTTGATGCAGCGATTAAAGATAAATTAGCGCTCGCAGAAAAATCAAAAACACCTGATGGTAAATATTTTATTTTAAAATCTGCTGAAAGTTTAGCGGAAAAACAAGATGCACTTCGTCAACAAGCTAAAAAAGACATGCAATATGTTGATTCTATAATGAAGTTGCCAGGTACCTATGATACTAAAAAAGCTGATGAATTAAGGAATTTAAATGCAAAATTCAAAGTTTTACTAGATAGTAATAAACAACAAGAAGCTTTACAGTTATTAGCTGCAAATAAAGCGATTCTTTCAAAAGCCTTAACAACCAAACCAGATGATCAACTTCAGTTATTAATTGATAATAGTTTATCATTACAAGAAGAAGTTGATGCTTTGAAAAAGAAAATCAACGGATTTAATGAAAATATTGAAGTCGTTAAAAAAGAAGTTATTGCTTTAGAACAATCAAAAACTACTGCAAAAACTAAAGAATTAGAATCAATCAACAATCAGATAGCATCTAAAAACAAAGAGCTAGAAATGCTGTTGTCTGAGAGAAAAGCTGCTGATACTAAAATGGGTGATAAATCCATCCAAAAAACAAATTTAGGTTACAAGATTGATCAATTACAAACAATTGCAACTGTAAATGATACAAAAACAGTAAGTAAACAAGAAGCTATAGCTGCTTTGGGAGCGATTGAAACAACAAATTCAAAAACTTTAAAGGCGTATGTTGTTCAACAAGTCAAAGATTTAGAGAAGGAAAATCCAGCGTTAAAAGAAGCTGATTTTGCTAGTTCTCCGACTTTAAAATCAGTAGATCAAAATTATTCTAAAAAGTACAATGATATTGAATCGAATCTGACGTTGTCTGAAGCAGATAAAAACATACAAAAAAACATATTAGATAATCAATTAATCAACGGATTAGAAACAAAATTAAACGAAATTGAAAGAAGTCTTTTGTCAGATCCAACAAATGAAGAATTATTAAATTCTAAAAAAGAGTTAACTGCTTTAAAATCTAAAGTTCAAAATACAGTTGATAAAAGAGATGAGTCAGATGCTTCAATATTAGCTAATAACTCAAGTACGACTCAAAATCCTACTAAAACTTCTAATTCAACCAACGCTTCAACTTCAAATCAACCTAAAGATAATTCATCAACTGTAGCTAATTCTTCGAATACTTCAAATCCGACAAATAATTCAACGAACAAGACGACTTCTCAAGTAACAAATTCTGACCCTTCAAAAACAACTTCAAATTCGACTAATACAACAACGAATAAAACAAATGAAGTAGCAAATAATGCTTCAAATCAATCGAATGCTACTAATCCAAATTCTTCAAAAAATGTAACTGCTAATCAAAATTCAGTAAACAATAATACTTCAAATAATACTTCAAATCAAACAGATTTAGATAACAAATCGCAATCTAATACTGTATCTAATAATAGTACAAGTAATAATAATACATCAAATCAAACAACTAATTCAACTTCAAATAATCAAACAACATCATCTACAAATACACCGAATAAAGAGGAAGTCTTTTTAGATGATCCAAAATATGTAAAAGGTGTTGCGACAACTGAATCTGTAAAAGAAACGATGCGTTCGATTACTCCGAATTATGAGGAGAATATGCAGGCAATTGAAAATAATTTCAATTTGTCTAAAGTTGAAAAATTAGAAAAGTTAGTTGCTGAAGATGAGTTGATGATTAACGGTTTAAATAAATTGAAAGAATACAATATCGATCAGTTAAAAGGTTTGCCAAATAGTCAAGAACTAAGAAATCAGCAAAAAACAATTGAACGTGCTTTATTAGAAACTACTCAAAAATATACTGCAAATAAAAATAAATTAGATGTTCTAAAATCGGCATCTACTCAAGATGCTGCTGTAAATGATGCATTAATTACTGAGTTACAACCAAACTATGCTAAAAATATCAAAGCAGCTCAAACTAACACTAAATTAACTGAATTAGAGAAGTTAAAAGCTAATCAAAAGGAAGATAATTTATTGTTGAATAAGATTAATACTGCAATTTCAACAGTTGATCAGCAGTTACAATCTAATTTAAGCCAGGAACTAATTGAAAAGAAAAAACAATTAGATAATTTAAAAACAATTACGAAAGATCGTATTGAAGAAAGAGAGGCTCAAATTGCATACAAACAAAAAATTGCAAACGAGTTAGCTGAGAAAGCAAAACAAGATGAGATCAAGAAAATTGCAAATGATATCAAGCCAGATCATAATTCAACAGTTAAGAAAATAAATGCAAGTTCAATTCCAGAAGATGAAAAAGTTGTTGCATTAATTGCTGAAGAAAAATTAGTAATCGAAAAAATGCATGAAGTTGAAAAGACAATGCAAGAAATGATTGCGAAAGATCCAAATGAAACAATGGTTGCTCAGAAATTGGATGTAATTAGAAAATCGATTCAATTATCAGAACAAAACATAAAAGATTTAGATAAACGAGGAGTAGATTATGCGATTTCAAAAATTGATACAAAAGTATTAGTTGCTGAAGTTGATAATAAATTTATGGCTGATACAGCTAAAATTGCTCATTCTGCTTCACCAACTAAAAAAGAGGAATTAGCAGCTAGAGAAGTTGTTTTACAAGAGAAATTCTCTAAAATCATTCAAGCAAATGAGAAGAAAATTGCAAAATCGAATGATCCTTCTGTAAAAGCTGAAAATATTGTGTTGAAACAACAATTAGCTGAAAGTAATAAACGTGAAGAGGTTTATAAAACTCCTGATGTTGTTGCTGAAGTTAAAGAGGAAAAAGTTGCACAACCTGGGATTGAAATTAAGGAAGTTAAAGATACGAAGTTAAAAGAGAATGAAGCTGTTAAGCAAGAATTAAGAAAAAGTTTATTAGCTGAAAATGCATTTGAAGTAGATAAAAAATATACAACAGAAAATGAATTAGTCGCTCAAGACGACTTTTTAGCTCGCTACGAAGAGAAAATACAATCACAATTACAACCTGTATTATTAGAAGCTTCAAAAGATAAATTCAATACAGAATTACAACAGAAAAAATCAGTACTTGAAGATGAATTAAAAACAGTGAAAGATAAACGTGAAGAAATAAAAACTTCTTTGCATGACATGAAAATTGCTGCTTTGAAAAATAATTCTACTACAGATGTAACTTCTCAAAATAATTCGACAAAAACTCCTGTAACATCAAAAGGAAATGAAAATTTCACCGTAACTGATGAAGCCGTAAAAGAGGTGATTGCTGATTTGAACCCTGCTTTCGAATCAAAAATTAAATCAATTGAAGCGAATACACAATTATCAAAATCGGATAAAGCAAATCAAATTGTGAAAGAAGAAGTTCAAATGTTGAGTGCATTGAATAATTTAAAATCTTCTAACGAAAAACAAATTGCTCAAAATCCAACAAATCAAGATTTAAAAAATAAAGGAAAAACTATAGATCAAGCAATAACAGATATTACTGAAAGTTATACATCTAAATCAGCTGATTTGGTAGCTTCACAATCTACCGTTTATGAAGCTTTAGCGAAAGAAGTTGATCCTAATTATACATCTAATAAAACGAATATTCAATCGAATTCTAAATTAACAGAGATTGAAAAATTAAATGATTTACAAAAAGTCGATAACAACTTATTAGAAAAAATTGATGTTAAAATAAATTCAATTGACGAACAATTAAAATCCAATTCAACTCCAGAGTTAGTTACTAAAAAAGCTCAATTAGAAATCTTAAAAGCTTCTACAAAAGAGGAAATAGCTGAACGAACAAATCTTATTGAAACTAAGAAGCAATTGGCTCAATCTTCTACAGTTAAAAAATCAGCTGAAACAAACGATTATTTAGCTGACCCTGCTGTAAAAGCCGTAATTGCGACAATTAATCCTTCATACGAATCAACAATTAATTCGATTCAATCGAATGTTAATTTGACTGAAAAACAGAAATTAGAAAAAATCGTAGTTGAGGAAAAAAATATGTTATCTGCTTTGGAAAATTTAAAATCTAATAATGCAAAACAAGTTGCTCAATCTCCAACAAATCAAGATTTAAAAAATAAAAGTTTAACAATTGAAAAAGCAGTAAATTCAGTTGATGCATCCTATACAACAAATTCGAAAGAATTAGCAGGAGTTGATTCAAAATCTTATGCTGCAATAGCAAATGAATTGCAACCATCTTACAAGTCAACAAAAGCAGCAATAAATAAGGATGAATCATTAACAGCGGTTGAAAAATTAGAAGCTTTACAGAAAGAGGATCAACAGTTAATTGCAAAAGTGGATTCAAAATTAGTTGCTGTTCAAACGGAATTAAAATCAAATCCAACTTCTGAAAATCTAATTACTTCAAAAAATCAATTAGAAGTATTAAAACAAGTTGTTTCTTCAAATACTGAAGATAGAGCAGCACAGATTGCGTTAACAAATAAAATTGTAAATGAAATCCAGCCTTCTTATACAAAAAATGTAAATTCAATTCAAGCTGATAATTCAAAATCTCCAGTTGAAAAATCAGTGGCAATTCAAACAGAAGATCAACAGCTAGTTGCTTCAATCGATAAAGCTATTGAAACTACAAAAACTGAATTAAGTTCTAATCCAAGTTCTAGTGATTTATTAGCTAGAAAAAATGCGTTGGTTGCTTTAAAAGCATCAACAATGTCTAACATTGATGCTCGTCAAAATGGTTCATTAGTTGCTGTTAATTCTGTAAATAAAACAGTTGAAAATTCGAACATTAATAACAATGTTGTAAATTCTAATGGATCGAATGAAGCTTCAGTAAATTCTGTTTCAGAAGTTGAAGCTCAAAAATTGGTGCAAGCAGATAGTAAGAAATTTGAAATATTAGCAAATTCAGTTCAACCGAATTATACTAAAACAATTAGTTCAATTGAAAACTCAACAGATTCAAAAACTGATAAATTAGCCCAACAAGAAAAAGAAAATAACATATTGATATCAAAAGTTGAAGCTGAAATCATTAAAACGAATAGTGAAATTAAAGCAAAATCAACACCTGAACTGTTAGCTAAAAAAGCTGATTTAGAGGTTTTGAAAACTGCAAAAATTGCTGAAAACAAAAACATTGAGAAACAGTTAGAAACTATTAACTCTTCTTCAGTGGCTTCAAACAATACGAATAAAAACAGTAATGCAAATTCAACTGTTCAAACTTCTATAAATTTATCCGAGCCTTCAGTGAAAGCTGTTGTGAATTCAATTAATCCAAATTTCGAAAGCAATATTGCATCGATTTCGTCTAATTCTTCTCTTTCAACAAGTGAGAAAAATGAGCAAATCAGAGTAGAAGAGGAGAATATGCTTAAAGCATTGAACCACTTGAATACATTAAACAAAAAAGAAATTGCAGCTTCTCCTAATGATGTTAAATTAAAATCAAAAGAAACAGCTATTGAAGGTGCAATAGCAGCAATTACTCCAGATTATAATGAGAAATCGAAAAATGTTGCAGTAGCTAATAATGAATTAACGACTCAAAATGTTTTAGAAGAAGTTCAACCAACTTACCAACAAAACATTGCTTCAATTCAATCAAATTCAACATTGAGTGAAGTTGATAAATTAAAAGCACTACAAAAAGAGGATCAACAATTGATTTCAAAAATTGATGAGAAAATTGCAGATGTTGACAATCAATTAAAATCAAATCCAACACCAGCTTTACAAAATAAGAAAGCTAAATTAGAAACAATAAAAGCTGAAACACAAGAGTCATCTCAAGAACGTCAACAATTAATTGCTTCGAAAGAAAATGTAACTCAAACGAATGAACAAAAAATTGCTGTTGAGAAATTAATTGCAGAAGTACAGCCTGATTATGAATCTAAGGTTGCTGAAATAACATCAAGTAATAAATCAGAAGCTGATAAAACTTCAGCATTAATAAAAGAAGAAAAAGCTTTAATTTCAAAATTGAACAATGTTCAATCGAAAGATCAAAATACATTGAAAAAAGATCCGTCAAATGCTGATTTAACTAAAAAAGTTGAAATTGATTCAAAAGCAATCGAAGTCGCTCAAGCTAATTTGACGAGTTTAAGCAATAAGGCACTTTCAATCGAGGAATCTAAAATTGATAAATCAATATTAGTTGGAAAAATTGATCCAACTTACGTTACAGATATTACTAAAATTGAAGCTTCAACTTCAACTACAAAACAATCTGATCTAGTAAATCGTGAAGTTGCTTTACAGGAAAAATTAGCTCAAAAAGTTGCTGAAAACGAAAAACAAATTCAAAAATCATCAACTCCAGCTTTATTAGCTGAAAATAAAGTTTTATCAAATCAAATTGCTGAAAGTAAAACTAGACAAGCGAATTATGGTAATTTAAATACTGTTGCATCATCAAAAACGGAAGCTACAAAATCTTCTGCTTCAGCAATTGAATTGAGACAAAGTATTTTAGGAGATAATGCTTCAGAAGTTGACAAAACATATACGACTTTAGCTGAATTAAAACGTCAAGATGAAGTTTTAGAAAAATACGAACAATCTATCCAAACAAGATTATCTGATGTTAACGTAGAATTAGAGAAAAATTCTCAAAACACAAGTTTACAAGAGAAAAAATCGATTCTTGAAGAAGAATTAAAAATCGTTCAAAATAAACGACGAGTTGGCCGTATTTCTATTGGCGAACTTGAAAGTGTAGCAGTTACAAAATCTCCGGAACAGAAACAATTAGAAACGTTAACGGCTGAAAATACTGCTTTAACTGAACAATTATCAGCTTCTAATTTAGATAAGAAACAAAAAGCTGAATTAGAGAAAAAAATCGCTGCAAACAATTCAGAACAAGCAAAAGTTGAGAATACAATTGTGACAAATGAGTTAGCTCAACAAAAAACTGTCAATGAACAAAAAACGGCTCAATTAAGTCAAATTGCGTCTGGTTCGAATCAAGTAGTTTTAGCTCAATCTCAAAATACTCGTTTGACAGCTGAAGCTCAATCTTTGGTAAAACAGTCGACTGAGACTAAAAACATCGAAGAGAAAAATTATTTATTGAATCAAGCACTATCAAAAGAAGTGAAAGCTAATGAAGTTGCTCAAGATGCACTAATTGATAATACGATTAAAACAATTGGAAATAATGAAATTGGTTCTTTGTATACGAAGGCAGAATTAGAGAAAAAGAAACGTAAATATTCTATAGAAATTGGTGAATTAGAAGTTGAAATTCAAAAATTAGATAAACAAATTGCAACAACAAATACAAGCAAAGCGACTGAATTAGTTAAATCAAGAGATGCATTAATTTCTGAAAAAAGCTTATTAGAGTCTCAAGTAGCAAGTATTGATAAACAAATAGCATCTATTAAAGAACCAGTTGCAACGTTCAATGAAAAAGCGATTGATCAACCAATTTCATACAAGGAAGAAAGAGCAATTGCAACAACAGATGAATACAAAGCATATACAGAAAGCGTTCAAAAAGCAATTTCTACTGAGCGAAAAATAGCGGTATTAAATGCTGATTTAGAAAAACAAAGAGAAGAAACTAAACGCTTGATTATAGCATCAGTTGATAAACCTTCTGAAGCATCAAAAGCAGCGATTAAAGAATCAATCACATTGATTAAATCTTCAGAAAATGCGAAGTCAATATTAGAAAATCAACTGGCAATAGAGCAGGGGGAAGCAAATTCAATTTTAGCTAAATATCCTGAAAATGGTTTGAAAATGCAAAATTTAGCTCAAAGAGGTGTTGCTCCAGTGGATAAACAAGTTGTGATTGCTCAATTGGTTCCACTTCCTTCTTCAGGTTTAGAAATTAATACAACAGCTAAAACTTCAACTTCAGTTACACCAATTCCTGTGGATGTGAAAGAGCCTAGTGGATTAGTTTATCGTGTTCAAATTGGTGCTTTTTCTAAACCAATTCCTCAAGATTTGTTTAGTTCATTTAATCCTGTTTCAGGTGAGAAAATTGCTAATACAACAATTACTCGATACATGGCAGGTTACTTCAACGGAGCGACAAAAGCAGTTGAAGCTCAGACACAAATTAAAGGTTTAGGTTATAAAGATGCATTCGTAATTGCATATTGTGATGGAAAACGTATTTCATTAGCTGAAGCAAGAGATTTAGAAAAATCTGGAAGATGTATACCAAAAGGAGAAAATGAATTATTAGTAGAAGTTGCAACAAACACAGCAGAACTTCTAGGTAAAACAGCGATTGATTCAGCGGCAACGAAAGAAGTGGATGAATTGGCTTACCATGAAGCAATCAATGCTGTTAAAGCAACTCCAGCGGAATCTAGATTAGGATTGTTTTATACTGTTCAAATCGGGGTTTATAATTCTCCAGTTACAGCGGAACGTTTAAGTAATATTCACCCAATCGTATCAAAACGTTTACCAAATGGTCAGATTCGTTATTCTTCTGGTATGTTCAAATCGCCTGATGGAGCAAAACCGAAAAAAGAAGAAGCAATATTGAGAGGGATTGTTGATGCATTCGTTACAGCTTACTATAAAGGAGAACGTATTACTTTGATTGAGGCTAAGAAGTTGTTGGATGACAATGGAGAGGGAATACTTGAACCATTGAAAGAAGAAGAAATGCAAATTTCAACTCCAGAACAAGTAGCAAAAGATTTAGAGAATATTAAATTAAAAGAAATTGAACTGAAAAAAATTGAACAAGGTAAAGATTCAATTTTAAGAGCTTTGGTAAACGCTGAAGTGAAAGTAATTTCTCATCCTAAAACATACTTTGTTTCGAAAGCAAACTATTCAAAATTTCCAAAAGAAGAAATGAATCATTACAATACCTTAGGTGCTTTTTATTATGATTCAAAAGAATTAAAAATTAAATCTGCAATTGTAAATTCAAAAGATGCTTTACCTTCTTTAGGTAAAAATGCAATTGAATTTGATACTTTAATGGTGAAAGAAAACACATCTGACAATAATGATTTTCATGATATATCTGTTTCTGTTCATTCTAATAAATTGCCAGGAGATGTTGCTGAATGGTTGTTACAATTAAATTATAATCGTTCTTTCGAAATAGAAAATAAAGAATTATTTGTCATTTTTAGAAATATTCCAACAACGGAACTTGAAGTACTGAAAGCAAAAATTCAAACTTTTGGATTAACAGCAAAAGAATTAAGTAAAGTAACAGGATTATAAATTGAATTTGGAAAACTGAAACTTAATTCAGAAATTTGTATAAATAAGTAAAATATGACTCAAACAGAAACATGTGTTGAAGAATTATTAGTTGAGGAATTAATAGATCAAAAAGATTTAATCGTTTTTAATGACGATGTAAACACATTTGAACATGTGATTAATTCGTTAATTAAAGTTTGTAAACATTCTGAAATTCAAGCTGAACAATGTACTTGGATTATTCATTACAATGGTAAGTGTCAAGTAAAAAGAGGTTCTTTCGACCGTTTAGAACCATTATGCACATCTTTACTAGAGAAAGGTATTTCAGCAGAAATACAATAATTTTCAGAAAAAGACTTGCAGAAATAGAAAAAGTGTCTATCTTTGCACCACAAATAAGGCTCCGTAGCTCAACTGTATAGAGCACTACATTACGGCTGTAGAGGTTTAAGGTTAGAATCCTTACGGGGTCACTAAAAAAGAGAGTAAAAAGCGAAAGCAGTTTACTCTCTTTTTATTTACACTAACTTTATTTCTATGAAACTATTATTAATAACTACCTTTTTTTGTTGTCTACTAATTTTTGGAATTCAGTTTTATCTATATTTCAAAATTCGAAAAAATCAAAGTGAATTTAGTGTACAATTATTGTTGGTGAAATTACTTCCTCTTTTTTTAGTAGGTCTTGGAGTCATTTTTCATTTTCTTCCTCATTTCAATTTGCCTTTAGTCGGAGGAGTTTCAATTTTTGAAATTGGACAACATGTTAATTTGAATATAGATAATTCGTTTGCATATAAATTTTTTCTATTTGGGCCACTTTTGGTTTAATGTTGAGTAGTATGTTTTTTCATCTTGTTTTTAAAGTTGGTTTAAAATCAAAATTGATCTTTGCAATGGATATTGTGATCGGATTATACTCGGCCATTTTAGGAATATTAATTATTACACAATTGAATTCATTAATAGGTGAAATCAAACAATCATTTTTAGGTGATCTGTTTAATATGTCTTTAGCTTATGGCTTATATGGTTTAGCAAGTATTGGTTTTCTATTTCTTATTGTAATATTTTTTCAAAATAAGTTATTTACAGTTAAACGTAATGTTCCAATTGATGCTGCTAAATTAAGAGAACTGAAACAGCTTTTAGATGAAGGCGTTCTGACTAAAGAAGAATTTGAAAAGCAAAAAGATAAATTTTTAAATTAGGTTTTGATTTTCAGTAATTAATTCAATGTGTATGAATATCGAATTATCTTGATCAGTAATAATTGGTTTTGTTGAGCCAACTGAATAGTAATCTTCTAAAAATCGAACTATTTGATAATAATCTCTTCTAATTAATTGCGGGAATTGTTTAAAAAAATATTCTCCTAATGTGTGTTTGATTGTCATAACTTTTAATTTTAAATCAAAAGTATTTCAGGAGAACGTAATCTATTTACGGTTTAATTTATTGTTGACATTTTTTCAAGCCATTCTCGATGCATAGGATGCGCAATACTGACCATTAATTTTGCCCGTTCTTTTAGTGTTTTTCCATATAAATTGACAGCACCATATTCAGTAACAACCCAATGAATGTGAGCTCTAGTAGTTACAACACCTGCACCTTCTTTTAAAAACGGAACTATTTTTGACTCACCTTTAGAAGTTGTTGAGGGTAAAGCAATAATTGGTTTTCCTCCTTCAGAAAGTGAAGCACCTCTAATGAAATCCATTTGACCTCCAACACCTGAATATATATGTTTTCCGATTGAATCAGCACAAACTTGACCTGTTAAATCTACCTCAATTGCACTATTAATAGCTGTCACTTTAGGATTTCTTCTGATAATTTCAACATTGTTAACGTAAGCAAAATCTAACATTTTAACCATTGGATTATCATTCATGAAGTCATATAATTTTTTGGTGCCTATTGCAAATGAACCAATAATTGTATTTCGAAATTTTGTTTTATTTGAACCATTAATGACTCCGTTTTCAACCAATGGCAAAATACCATCAGAGAACATTTCAGAATGAATACCTAAGTTTTTATGATTGTTTAAACAAGCTAGAACTGCATTTGGTATTGATCCGATTCCCATTTGTAAAGTAGCTCCATCTTCAACTAAATTGGCAATATTTTGACCAATAGCTTTTTCAACGTCGCTTAAAGGATGGACAATTAATTCTGGTAATTTTTCATCAATTTCAATGAAATGAGTAATTTTTGAAATATGAATAAATCCATCACCATGAGTTCGAGGTACATTTTTATTTATTTGAGCGATGATGATTTTTGAAGATTGAATTGCAGCTAAAGAAATGTCAACAGATGTTCCCAAAGAACAAAATCCGTGTTCATTTGGAGGAGAAACAGAAATTAAAGCGACATCGATTTTAATATGTCCATTTCTAAAAAGAGCTGGAACTTCACTTAAAAAGACAGGAATATAACTTCCTCTATTTGATTGAATATTTTCACGAATATTTTGTCCAACAAAAAAAGATTTTAAATTAAATGATTTCTCCATTTCTATTGCTGCATAAGGAGCTTCACCTTCAGTATGCATAGAATAAATCGACACATTTTGAAGTTCTTCATGTCTGGCAGTCATTGCATTGATTAAACTTTGAGGTGCCGCAGCAACTGAATGTATGAAGACATTATCATGTGATTTTATATGTTGAACGATATCGGAAAGTTGAGTATTCATAATCATTTAGTATGTATTTGTTGATTTACCAGCATTCAAAACATGATTTTTTTTCAATTTGATTTTCTAATTCATTTGGTAATTTAGAGAAGAAATCAAACCCTGAAATTATTTCTAATTCATCTACAGAAAGAACAAATTTTTGCAAGTCTTCTTTTGAACCTTCATTTTGAATTAAGAATGCAATCGTTTTTGGATGTTGATGTCTGTTATCTAATATGACTTTAAAGAAATATTTAGGGACAGCAATTTGATGTATCCCTATTTTTATCAATGAATCGGTTAATATTGGACCAACAACAATGTATAACGAATCGTATTTTTCGGTCCAAATTCTTGTTTGTTCTTCCAAATTGTTCCAAATCCCTCTGTTAAAAGATGGATTTTGAGGAGTCATGTTACTAAAATAAAATGACTCTTTCATCGCCGTTTCACAGAAACGCATATCTGCAGCAGGAGCTAAATGTCCACGATCAAAACCTGAACCTTTATAGTCAATTGCATTGTCAGTCCCTTTAATCAAAGGGTCAGGAATAAATTTATCAGCTCGATCTACTACTTTGACTAGTTCCGTTTTTGTTAATTGATAAGCTACCCAATTAGCTTGACGGAATTTATGATTGTAAGAAACTGAATATGCAAAATGGTTAATTATTGTATCTTTTTTATTTGAAACAGGTATTTCAATATTCTTATTGTTTTGTCCTAATAAATTAGAACAAACTATCACGAAAATGTATAGAACTATTCGACTCATGTGCATGAAATTACTCTAAATTAAGATAAGATTTTTAATTTAAAATAAAGAAACAAAAAAATAAAAAGAACAATACAGAAAGACGATTCAATTTAGAATAATATTAGTAATTTTGGACTTTTAAAATATAAAGTAAACTAGCTCTATGATACAGTTGTCAAAACGATTATTGGAAATGGAAGAGTCAGCAACAATTGCTATGTCTCGTAAAAGTCGTGAATTAAAAGCCGAAGGAAAGGATATTATTTCTTTAAGTTTAGGAGAACCTGATTTCTTTACTCCTCAATTCATTAAAGATGCGGCGAATGATGCGATGGTGAATAATTTCACAATGTACACTCCAGTAGAAGGTTATGATGATTTAAGAGAAAGTATTTCTTTGAAATTTAAAAGAGATAATGGTTTAAATTATCCAAAAAATCAAATTGTAGTTTCAACAGGTGCAAAACAATCTATTGCAAATGTTGTAATGAGTTTGATTAATAATGGTGATGAAGTGATTGTTCCTGCACCTTATTGGGTTTCATATGTAGAGATTGTAAAAGTAGCAGAAGGAACACCAGTAATTATTAATGCTGGGATAGAAAATGATTTTAAAGTAACTGCTGATGAATTAGAAAAAGCAATTACTCCAAAAACAAAAATGATTATTTTTTCTACACCTTGTAATCCAACTGGTTCTGTATATTCTAAAGAAGAATTACAAGCATGGGCTACAATGTTGAAAAAATACCCTCATATCGTAGTTATTGCAGATGAAATTTATGAACATATTAATTTCACTGGAAAACATGCTTCATTAGCTCAATTTGATGAAGTTTATAATCAAGTGGTTACAGTAAATGGAGTTTCAAAAGCTTGGGCAATGACAGGATGGAGATTAGGTTTTATCGGAGCTCCTAAAATGATTGCTGATGCATGCACTAAAGTTCAAGGTCAATTTACTTCAGGAACGAGTTCAATTACACAAAAAGCTTCAATTGCAGCTATGAATGCTGATCCAGCTGTATTGAATGAGATGATTGCTGCATTTAAAAATAGAAGAGAATTGGTTTTAAATGCTTTGAATACAATTTCAGGTGTAAAAACTAATTTACCGGAAGGGGCATTTTACGTTTTCCCTGATATTTCATCTTTCTTTGGAAAATCTTTCGAAGGAACTACTATAAAAACAGCTGAAGATTTAGCAATGTTTTTATTAAGTGATGCATTGGTTGCATTGGTTTCTGGTGAAGCATTTGGTGATAAAAATTGTATTCGTATTTCTTATGCAGCTTCAGAAGAAACATTAACTGAAGCAATGAGAAGAATTAAAGTTTCGTTAGAAAAATTAAAATAATGAACTTTAAAGAACTGGTTGAAGATTTTAAAAACAAACGCATCCTTGTATTAGGTGATGTCATGATTGATGCATATTTACGTGGAAATGTAAATCGTGTGAGTCCTGAGGCGCCTGTTCCAATTGTTAGTCTTCAAAAAGAAGAAGAGCGATTAGGTGGTGCAGCCAACGTTGCAATTAATCTAGTTGCTATGGGAGCTTCAGCAGTAATTTGTTCAGTTATAGGTAATGATCGATCTGGAAAAAAAATGATCGAGTTGTTAGAATCAAATTCAATTTCTGCGGATGGTGTTGTTTTAAGTGATAATCGTGAAACAACAGTTAAGACGAGAGTGATTGGAAATAATCAGCATTTAATTCGAATTGACTCGGAACAAACCAATGATATTGATTCATCAGAAGAACTTCAATTAATTGAAAAAGTAAAACAATTACTTGAAAAAGGAATTGATGCAATCATTTTTGAAGATTATAATAAAGGAGTTTTAACGGTTAAAGTAATTGAAGCAGTTATTGAATTGTCTAAACAGTTTAATGTTCCAACTACTGTAGATCCAAAAAATAAAAATTTCTTTGCGTATAAAAATGTGACGTTATTCAAGCCTAATTTAAAAGAATTGAAAGAAGGTGTTGGAATGACTTTTAAATTTGAGCAAAACGAACTTTTTGAAGAGGCAGTTTCAAAACTAGAAGAAAATTTAAATAATAAAATTTCTTTTGTAACGCTATCAGAACATGGAGTGTTTATAAAAGATGCTGATAAAAAACATTACATTCCTGCTCATATTCGTAATATAGCGGACGTAAGTGGGGCAGGAGATACTGTTATTTCAGTTGCAACTTTGTGTTTAACAGTAGGTTTACCAATTCATTTAATTGCCGAAATTGCTAATTTAGCAGGAGGTTTAGTTTGTGAAAAAAGTGGAGTAGTATCAATAGATAAAGGTCAATTGATAGTTGAGGTTGAAAAAACGATAATAAAATGAGCGAAACAGTAGTAAAACCATACGGTTCAGATAAGTCTAAGAAAGAGGAAGTTGCTCAAATGTTCAACAATATCTCTAAAAAATACGATTTTTTAAATCATTTTTTATCGCTTGGAATTGATAAAATTTGGAGAAGAAAGGCCGTAAATTTATTGAATGAAGTGAAACCAAAAAAGGTTTTAGATATTGCTACTGGTACAGGAGATTTTGCAATTGCAACTTTAAAAATTCATCCTACAGAAGTTATTGGTGTTGATATTTCGCAAGGAATGATCGATGTTGGTATCGAAAAAATCAAAAAAATGAAGCATGATGATGTTATTACGCTTCAATTAGGAGATTCTGAAAATTTACCTTTCGAGGATAATTATTTTGATGGTTTAACTGTTGCTTTCGGTGTTCGTAATTTTGAAAATCTTGAAAAAGGATTAGCTGAAATGCTTCGTGTTATTCGAATTGGAGGAAAAGTAGTTATTTTAGAATTTTCTAAACCTAAAAAATTCCCTGTAAAACAAGGTTATGCAATTATATCAAAATACATAATTCCATTTTTTGGTAAATTAATTTCAAAAGACGATAAAGCATATGCTTATTTGCCAGAATCTATTGCTGCTTTTCCAGAAGGGGAAAAATTTACAGATATTTTAAAGAAATTGGGTTATACTGATGTAAAATCCCAATTAGTATCTGGTGGTATTGCAACAATATATACAGGAATAAAATAATTTTATTTAAATTGAAAAACAATATTTCAATATTAAAATCGTTCATTTCAAATATGAAAAGAACCTTTTTATTCGTATTTGTGTTAATGCCAAGTTTGCTTTTTTCTCAAAAGGAATTAACTAAAAATTATAGAACTTTTGATCAAAAACCTATTCATTTTGGTTTTATGTTAGGAGCTAATAAAGGTAGTTATGATGTTTATACCTACAATGATGTTTATTCAAAATATGGACTTACATCGTTAACTTCTAAAAAAATACCAGGAGGTCAAGTAGGTATTGTAACCTCTTTGAAATTAGGTACTCCAATATTACGTTTACGATTTATTCCAACACTTTCCTTTCAAGAAAGAGCGCTTACATATTCTTATGCAAATCCAGATCCTACAATCACAGATTCACCAATAATTAAAGAGCAAAGAATTAATTCTACAAATTTGGATTTCCCTATAATGCTTCAATTTAGAACATTAAGAATGAATAATTTCGCAGCTTATTGTTTAGTCGGAATGCAACCTTCAATTGATTTACAATCACAAGAATATGCAACTCAAAATATTGCAAATCCTTTTATCAAGGTTTACAAAAAAGATTTTCAAGGTCAAGTTGGAGCTGGTGTAGAGTTTTTTGCACCGTATTTTAAATTTGGTATGGAATTGAAATATTCTCAAAGTTTTTCCAATAATTTCATTCAAGACAACACGATTATATCTTTACCCATTAATACACTTTATAATCGTGTATGGTGGTTTTCTCTAATTTTTGAAGGATAATGATTCAAATAGTCCAATTTCAAGTTACCCCTGAACAAGCTAAAAATCAATCATTTCTTAAAAGTCGAATAGAACAAGAATTAGGATTAAAAAATTCTGATTTTGAATTCTTTTGGAAAAAACGGTCAATTGATGCGCGAAAAGCTGCAATTAAAATCAATTGTACTTTTGATGTTTACACTGAAGGAGAAAAACGTTCGAAAGAAATATTTTACACACCTCAAAATGTAAAAGATAATAAGAAAATAGCAATTATTGGTGCTGGGCCAGCTGGACTTTTTGCTGCTCTTCATGCAATTGAATTAGGATTATGTCCAATTGTATTTGAAAGAGGGAAAGATGTCCGTTCTAGAAGAAGAGATTTAGCGAAGTTGAATAAAGACTCAATTGTGAATCCTGAATCAAATTATTGTTTTGGAGAAGGTGGTGCTGGAACTTATTCAGATGGTAAGTTGTATACACGTTCTAAGAAAAGAGGGGATATTGATAAAGCATTGCAATGGTTTGTGCATTTTGGTGCTGATGAAGATATCATGATTGATGCTCATCCGCATATCGGAACAAACAAATTACCGAATATTATTGTTGCCATGCGTGAGCAAATAATTGCTGCAGGTGGGGAGGTTAATTTTGAAATGAAATTGACTGACATTGCTATTGATAATAAAGGGATTAAATCCATTGTGTTAAATAATAAGTTTCAACATGAATTTGAACATGTTATTTTAGCTACTGGCCATTCAGCTCGAGATATTTTTGAATTATTACATACTAAAAAAATACGTCTAGAGGCTAAGCCATTTGCTTTAGGTGTTAGGGTAGAACATAGTCAAGAAGTTATTGATAAAATTCAATATTCTGGACGTTTAAATGATGATTATTTACCACCGGCTTCCTATTCTTTAGTTTCTCAGGTTGATGGAAAAGGCGTTTATTCGTTTTGTATGTGTCCTGGCGGGATTATAGCTCCATGTGCTACAGCTGAGGGAGAAGTAGTAACGAATGGTTGGTCGCCATCAAAAAGAAATAATCCATACTCTAATTCAGGAATTGTTGTGACTGTTGAACCAGAAGAACTTCCAAATTATACAAAAGATAATCCTTTTATTGCTTTAGATTTTCAAAAATCAGTTGAAAAGGCGTGTTGGGAAGCTGCAGGAAAAACACAGAAAGTACCTGCACAATGTTTAAAAGACTTTGTGGAGCAAAAAGTTTCAAAAGAATTTCCTCGTTCTTCTTATGTTCCTGGAATTGTAAGTGTTGATTTAAATACAATTTTACCAGAATTTATAGCTTCAAGATTAAGAAAAGGATTTGTTGATTTTGATAAGAAAATGAGAGGTTTTTTGACAAATGATGCAGTATTACATGCTCCTGAATCACGAACTTCATCTCCCGTTCAAATACCTAGAGATCCAATTACGATGCAGCATCCAGATGTTAAAGGTCTATACCCTTGTGCTGAAGGTGCTGGATATGCAGGAGGAATTATTTCAGCAGCAATCGATGGGATGAAGTGTGTTGAAGCAATAAATAAGTCTTTAAATGGATAATAGTTTAGATAAATACGATCAAGTAAATTTTCATGTTGTCTTGATTGAACCTCAAATTCCAAATAATACAGGGAATATTGGACGATTATGCGTTGCTACCAAAAGTAGATTACATTTGGTTCATCCATTAGGTTTTGAAATTACTGATACTCGTGTCAAAAGAGCTGGATTAGATTACTGGCCTGATTTAGAATTAATGCATCACCAAAATTTTGAAAAGTGGATTGAATCTGTTGATCCGAATGCTAAAATCTATTTTTTCTCAGCAAGAGGAACAAGTTCATTTTATGAAAATAAATTGAATACAGGAGATATTTTTGTATTTGGAAAAGAAGCGGATGGTTTATCTCCTGAGATATTAGAAAAATACAAAGAAAGAGTTGTTACGATTCCATTTCCAGGAAAAGTTAGAAGTTTCAATGTAGCAAATGCTGTTTCAATGGTGCTAGGAGAAGGTATTAGGCAGCTTTATAAATAATAATTATCATAAGTCTTTGTTGAAGCTATGAATGTCATTATGGTTTTCTTCAATTTTATCTTTAATTCTTTTTATTGTTTGTGCTAACATAAAAATATCAACAGTTGCATTTTTACTAATCCAATCCCAACTTTCTTTTTCATTTTCGATAGCCATAGCAATATGATAAAGTAAATCAAACTTGTGTTTTTTTAACCAAATTTGAGCTGAAACAATTCCTTCGGATGCATTAATCATAGCCATTAGATGTGGAAAGCCATTTTTCATTAACCAATCACGAGCATCATTGTTTAATAGAATTGCAGAAGATGCAACAACTAACTCTTCATATCCATTATCTTTCAACCATTTGATTATTTCTTGATTACCTTCAATGGCTTTGATCCAGGCAACAATTATTTTGGGGTGATATTCCAACGGCTTTAATGGTGTAACTTGAATTTTATTGTCAGGAGATGATACTTTTTTCTTTTTGTTAAACCACATCTTACTATAAAGTATTAATTGTAAAATAAATAAGCAACTAATATAGCTGTAACACCACCAATTACATCACAAAAAATCCCAGCTGATGCAGCATAACGAGTATTTGTTACCTTGACAGATCCAAAATAAACGGCTATTACATAAAAAGTAGTTTCTGTACTTCCTTGAAATGTTGCTGCTAATTTCCCAACAAATGAATCAACTCCAAATGAGTTATAAGTATCTACCATCAAACCTCTAGCGCCACTACCAGAAAACGGTTTCATGAAAATCACGGGTAATGCATCGACAAATTCTACAGCCTTTAAGCCCACTATAAATAAACCACTTTTAATCATGTTCATTAAATCGGTTAAAGCACCACATGATCTAAAAAGTGCTACAGCAGCTAACATTGCTATCAAATACGGTATAATGTTTAAAGCTACTTGAAATCCACCTTTTGCACCCTCGATAAATGAATCGAACATATTGATTTTAGCTTTTAATGCTAAACCAAAGAAAAAACTAATTATACCAAAAATTATACAGGTACTGATAACGGATGAAATTGTATTGATTTTGTCAGGATTTGCATTCAAGAAAAACATTAATCCAATAATCAACGCCGTAATCGTTCCAATATAGGCGATAATTACTTTGTCAAATAAGTTGATTTTTTGACGAATCGATACAAATGTCAAACCTCCTAAAGTTGCAAAATAGGTAGTAATTAATATTGGTAAAAATACAGATGCAGGTTCAGTTGAACCGTTTGCCATTCTTGCTGCTAAAATACTTACAGGAATGATTGTTAGACCAGAAGCATTTAACACTAAAAACATAATTTGAGCATTGGATGCTTTTTTAGGGTCTTCAGTATTTAAGTCTTGTAGATCTTTCATCGCTTTTAATCCTGCAGGAGTTGCCGCGTTATCTAGACCAAGCATATTTGCTGAAAAATTAAGCATCATTGAACCTAATGCTGGATGGTCTTTTGGAACTTCTGGGAATAATCTAGAAAACAAAGGCGAAACTAATCTAGACATGATACGAACAGCTCCACCATCTTCTCCAATTTTCATTAAACCCATCCACAAACAAAGGGAACCTGTCATGAATAATGCAATTTCAAAACCTGATTTAGAAGACTCAAAAAGAGCATCCATCATATTTTGTAAAATGTGTGTGTCCTGCCAAAAGATTAACTTCGAGAATCCCATTACCATAGCGATAATGAACATTCCAATCCAAACTCTATTTAATACCATACTGCTAAAATCGTTATTTAATTGATTGAAATATTAGTGGAAAAAATAAGATTTCAATAGGAGAAAGTTAATAGGAGTAGAAATTTTTATTCCTTTTGCTATTAATTTTTCTTAAAGCAGATTTTATTTCAACATTTGCTCGTCTTCGTCAATGAATTCTAAATCAGCATCTTTTTCCCAGATTTCCATTTCACATGGCTTGCAATTGAATTTCAATTTGTATTCATTTTCACCATGTGTCAACGTTAACGGTTCGACTACTTTTTCACCCATTGTATCACGTTGGAATCGAGCGCATTTGCCTAATTCGTACTTCACACAATATTTGGTAGTCATTACCCTTGATTTACCTGGATCCCATTGTAATTCAAACGCTTTTTCAATTTCAGTTACACCGTGACGTTTGTAAAATGCTCTAGCTAGTTTATTAGAAACATTGTATGTGAAATCTAAGGTTGAAACAGGGTAGGGATGATCTGTTTTTTGAATCTGAAATTCTTCTCTATGGTATTCATTTACTCGAATATCGATCAAATTCTCTAAAACTTCTCTACGGATTTCATTCACTTTTGACGTTGGTAAAAACCACGTATTTGAAAACGCTATGTTTACTTGTTCAACTGTAAATGGAGTATTTCCTGTTTTCGTTAAATTCTTTTTAATCTCATCGATGATCACTTCGCCTTTCGTAGAAGGAGTTTTTTCTATTTCAAATGTTGATTTGCTTTCATGTCCATCTTCATCAACGGCAACCAATTGGAAACCATTAGATGTTTCTGAGAGTGTTAATTCAACACTGATTTTACGAATCGTTGCATCATCACGCTCTACAATTTTGTTGAACGCTGCATCTGAATTTCTGTAAATATCAGTTCCAATAGCAATAGGCTTGTAATTATTCGGAACAACCAAACTGTTTAAAACCACATTGATTTGAACTCCATCGCCTTCACCACTTTCATTCAAAAAATACAAACCATCTCCATTGTTCAATTGGTCTGCATTTTCAATGAAATAGCCTTTTGGAGTTATATCCGTTACTTTTCCAATGTATTGTCCTTTTGATTTTGGAGTTTCCCAAGAACCAATTTTCTCTTTTCTTTTATTGACGAAGTAATCCGTATAACCTCTATTGAAACTTCTATCCATTTGAGGGTCAAAGTTGAAAAGTGTTTTTCCTGAAGAAGCTTTCGTAAATTGTTCGTTGTTTTCTAAAAAAGCATCTAATTTTTGACGTAAGTAAGAAACATTATTCTTAACGTAAACCAAGTCTTTCAAACGTCCTTCTATTTTGAAAGATGTAACTCCAGCTTCAATTAAATTTGGTAATTGATCAGATAAATCTAAATCTTTGATAGACAACAAGTGACTATTTGCAATTAATGTTTTACCTGTTCCGTCTGTTAAGTTGTATGGTAATCGACAGTTTTGAGCACATGAACCTCTGTTAGCGCTTCGTTCACCACCTGCGATACTCATGTAGCAATTCCCACTAAAAGAAACGCATAGCGCTCCTGAAACGAAAAATTCTAATTCAACATCAGTTGCTTCGTGAATTTCTCTAATTTGATCTAAGTTTAATTCTCTTGCTAAAACAACGCGTTGCATACCAGCATCTTTCAAGAACTTCACATGTTTTGGATCACGGTTATTTGCTTGAGTACTAGCATGAATTACAATAGGAGGTAAGTCCATTTCCATAATTGCCATATCCTGAACAATTAAAGCATCGACTCCAATATCGTATAATTGGTAAATTAACTTTTTACAATCATCTAATTCATTGTCATACAAAATAGTATTGATCACAACGAATACTTGTGCTTTGAATAAATGAGCATACTTTACTAATTCAGCAATGTCTTCGATTGAATTTGTAGCATTAGATCGAGCACCATATTGAGGAGCTCCGATATATACCGCATCAGCACCAGAATTAATAGCTAACATTCCTTGCAATAAGTTCTTTGCAGGGGCGAGAATTTCAACTTTTTTCTTCATAATTGGTACAAAAATCAGTATTTATTTCAATGAAACCAAAAAAATGCGATAATAAGTGAATTCAATATGTAAAACGATAAGTTGATACTTTTAATTATTACGAATTTATGGTGGATATATTAGCTAAATTATGTCAGAAAAAAGGCGTAATTAATCAATTGAAGGTACTTTTTCTACTAAAACTTGAATGCCATTCTGATCAAAATAGATACAAGTCATTTCTAATAAATCAACATCCCATTTTTCAATTCCAGATTCTGCACAGTGCTGACAAAAAGTAAAGAAATCTGTTTCACCTTGTTGATGAATTTTAAGATTTTGAATGAAGACCTCTGCAGTCATTTCCTTCTGGATATCCAAATTAGGAAGAGAACCTTCTGATTGAATACTGAAATTATTTTTTCCTTTATATTCAGTATGTCGATCATTCACCCATGTTTGAAACGATTGAACTCCTAATTCTTTTAAATCCTGAATATATTTTGGAAAATCTGAACCTGATTTCACTTTTGAGTGAGCTGATTCTATTTGCTGAAGCGTAAACATAATTTATTAAGCGAATTTATGAGAACCATCACAATTAGGCATTCTTTTCGAAAGACCACAGATACAGTCATTTATACCTTTTCCTTTTAATATTCGATCAATTGAATTTTCTATACGCGAACTTCTTGTAGCCGATTGTTTTGCACCTGAAAAATGTAATAAATACCCTTTTTGTCTACCAGGAGTAAGTGCTTCAAACGCAGCTTTAATAGCTTGATTTTCAATTAAAACGATTTTAAATTCTTCAGGTATTTCAAAGTCTTCCGTCTTTTTGTATTCAATTTTCAATCCTGCTTTTTCAACTTCAATTGCTTCAAAAATATAAGCTTTTAAATCAACTTCTAAATTAATGATTTCTTGAATATTCGTAAATCTAATTTGTCGTCCTGACTGAACATTGTCCGTTTGTTGAAAAAGTATGTTTTTCGAATCATTTAAAAGTGAACCTTTCATGAAAAGTAAAGCACAATAGTCTTTAAAAGCATGAATCAGAACAATGTTTTTCCCATTGATTGTATAACATGGAACTTTCCATTTCAATTCTTCAACAAGCTGACAATCAAGAATAATTTCTTGTAATTTAAAAAGTTCTTCTTGCCACTTTTTTGCTTTCCCTAAATATTCGTCAACTTTTGGATTCATGTGATACTATAATAGTTCTATTTAATATTATTCTCTTGCCCCATGGCTTTTAGCTGTCTCAATCCAAAACTCAATTAAAGCAGTTGGATCTGCACCAATTCCTTTTGCTAGGAATAAGGTTATCGCCATTATTTGAACGGATGCTTTGCTTAATTCAGATAAACTCTCTAATTGTCCAAATTGCTCTTGTGCTTTAGACTGAAGTAGTTCGTTGTGTTTTCTTGCAAATTCAATTGGTTTATTTACGCATTCATTAATTGATGGAGTCATAAGTAATTTTATCCATTCTGAATCAATTCTATTTAAAATTTGCTCTATTGACTCATTACTCATTTTTCGCCACTCAATCAACGTTTCAGGTTCATTGCTCTCAGCTAATTTTGTATCTAAAAGTAAAGAGAAAGCAATATCCGCTAAATTCTGCATAACTTCTAAATACTCATCTTGAGCTTGTTCGTACAAATCAGTTTCTTGTCCTGATAGATAATCGTTTACAGTTAGTTTTGGTAATTCAAGAACTTCCGAACAACAATTCAAACAAGGGAATTCAGTTCCTTGATAGATGTATTGAATTTCATTTTCCTGAATCTGACGACCAATCGGAAACAAACGACAGGCGAGTGGGCGACTTTTATGAACGCTGCATCCAAAATCATCTATGTATAAATTGCAAGCTGCTTTACCGATTTGATTTTTAACTCCATCAAATCGCAATTTCAAACCCTTTAAATCTGTATAATTCTCAATAAATTCTGTAACTGAACATTTTTTCTCATTTGCTAAAGAAACAATTTCCCAAGGATTTAAAAACACTTGATTTCCATGACAACAAGTGCCTTTTCTTGAACAAGTTAAAGGTAAATAGTCACCTAAATGAACCTTGGTTGTAATCATTTTTAGTCGCTTCAATTATTTGAACAACGAAGGGCGTTGCGTTATTTCATGGTAACAAATAGCTTTTTCATTGAAATAATGAAAAACCATACTTTTTCTTGTTTTGGATTTATCTAAATGCGTTTCGGCACCATGAAATAAATTCGCATGCCAAATCAATATATCACCTTTTTTAGCTGTAAAAATTTCTTTGGTTAATTTTTGCTCAACAATTTTTTTCTCGATTAATTTTTCATATTCACCGTACCCTTTGTTACCAATAAAAAGAAAATTTCCTTCATTATCGTAATCTGAATTCATATAGTACGGTAATTTATGGCTTCCTTTATAATAATGTAAAGGACCGTTTTCCATATGAATATCTTCTAAAGCAACCCAAACTCCAACTAGTCCACCTAAAGGAAAGGTCGTCATGTGAAAACTATCCGAATGTGTTTTTTGTTCGCTGCCATTGATAAAATTAATGCTCTGAAATAATTTTGCTTTGCCTTTAATTAACGTAGAAAGCAAAGTCATTAATTTTGCATCCATTCCAATTTTTTCTAATAATGGAAATTGGTGAATGGCAAACATGATTTTATTTCGATTCTTAAATTTTAAAGTTTGATTCTTTAAACCATTATCAATTAATGAATTTATTTCGTCTACTTGATTTTCAGAGAGATATTTTTTAATAATGATGTAGCCATTTTCCTCAAATTGCAAAATATTCTCTTTCGTAATTGTATCAGCTTCTTTATAAAAATCAGTTTCAGTTAATGGTATATTAGTTGTTTCGCTATTCAGTAAAGAACTATCACGATTTATAAAATCTTCACTTGAAACTGGAGAAAAGTAGAATTTTTTTAGACCAATTTTACGATAAAGAGGAACATTATGAGCCAATTGTTTTCTTTGAAAGAAATTATACAAGGCGTATGTAATTTTTAATCTTTTAATCATGTTTTAAAATTTTGATAAATTTAACAAATTAGTTAAAACAAATTAGCCGAAATAATAAAATACTCTTCTCTAATTAAGACTTCTTAATAATTTTCTCAGTTACTGATTTTTGTAAATTATCACCTGCATCATGGATGAAAATTAAACACAAAATATAAAATACTAAATGAAGAATCCCCATTGCAATGTAAGCTATATTAGCAATTTGAGGATCGCCAGACAAAAATATAATCAAGAATCCAGCAACTGTGATAAAGAATAAAGATATCACTAGTGAAACAATACTTTTTAATGCTTTACCAGCTTCTCTAATATTGTAAGGATTGATTTCTAGATTATATGAGTTTTTGTTTTTTGTTATAAGTTCTTTTAATTCTTCGTGATGAATTTGATTTTTTTGAATTGTTTCAAAAGTATTTATTGAACCATTTTTATCGAAGTTACAGTTCCAACAAATATCAAAATTATCTTCTACATTTTCAGAACAATTTGTACATTTCCACATATCTAAAATTTCAATTATTCAACAATTTTCCACATATATGTATCACCATCAACTGTAACATCCACTTGATAAGTAAATTCTGCTCCATCTTCTGTTGTTTTTAAAATACCTGAATATTCATTACCACTTTTGTGAACTAGATCAAGATTGTCTATTGTATATGTGATTCCGCTTTCAGATGCACGTTTTGAAAATTCTACATCAATATCATTCTTGACTTTGTCCGCCAATGCTTCTTTAGAAACACCTGAGCATGCTACTAAAAAACAAATCATTAAGCTAAATACTATTTTTTTCATGTAAAAAGTGTTTGTTAAAATATAATTATACCTGTTAATTTTACTAAGATACATTTAATAAATTAAAAATTAAAATGAAATTAATAGATATATTAGAATCTATATTTTAAAATAATTTGTATTTAAAATTTACTTTACTAACCCCAATTATTTTTTAAAAAAGTAAGTTTTTTCACAAAAAAAAGCTGTTCATTTTGAACAGCTTTAAGATTCTTAATATGATATTTTTTCTAATAAATCGAAGGATATGCTTTTGGATCAGCTTCACTTACGATTGAATATGCTTTTTCAAAAATATCGTCAACACTTGGTTTAGAGAAGTAATCTCCATCAGTTCCATATGCTGGACGGTGATCTTTTGAACTCAATGTTTCAGGTACAGAATCTAAGTGAACAAATGCTTTTTGTTCTACTAAAATCTTATCCAACATATAAGCAGTTGCGCCACTGCTAACATCTTCATCTACAATCAACAATCTATTAGTTTTCTCTAATGATGCTTTAATCATATGATTAATATCGAACGGAATCAACGTTTGAACATCAATTAATTCAACTGAGATACCAACTTCTTCTAATTGTTTCGCTGCTACTTCACATAAATTAAAAGTAGAACCATAAGAAACAATCGTTAAATCTGTACCTTGACGAACAACTTCAGGAATACCTAAAGGAATTTTGAACTCACCAATATTTGTTGGAGTAGGTTCTTTTGTACGGTAACCATTCAACGGTTCAATTACTAAAGCTGCATCATCTGCCTCCATTAATAAATTATAGAAACCAGCAGCTTTCGTCATATTTCTAGGTGTACAAACGTAAATACCTCTTAGAGCATTTACAATCATACCCATTGGACTTCCTGAATGCCAAATACCTTCCAAACGATGTCCTCGTGTACTAATAATTAACGGAGCTTTTTGTCCACCTTTTGTTCTGTATTGCACAGTAGCTAAATCATCTGACATTACTTGAACAGCATATAACAAATAATCTAGGTATTGAATCTCAGCAATCGGACGTAAACCTCTCATTGCCATACCAATTCCTTGCCCAATAATCGTACATTCACGTATACCAGTATCTGAAATTCTTAGTTCACCAAATTGATCTTGTAAACCTTCTAATGACTGATTTACACCACCAATTTTTCCAGCATCTTCACCAAAAATTAATGCTTGAGGATATTTCTCAAAAAGTTTACGGTAATTTTCTCTCAAAATAATTCGACCATCTTCCATTACAGGAGTGTCTTCATAAGTAGGAGCAACTGGTTCAATCGCTAATGCAGCTTTTGCTGATTGAGAATGTAAATGCGAACTATAACGTTCGAAGTTTGTATCTATTTGTTGTTTAATCCAAGCTGACAAAGCGATTCTTGTTGGAATCTTTTCAGCACGAACCATTTTTAAAACTTTTCTACATGTATTCAAAATATCCTTACGAATAGGTTCCATCGCTCTTTCAAGCGCTTCAATCTCAGGATTTATAAATACTGCATTTGAACTTTCAGCAGCAACAGCTTTCAATAAAGATAATGCTGTATTTAAATCAGTTTTTATTGCATCACTGTAATCTTTCCATGCAGCACTTTTTTGATCTCTTACAAACGTTTTAGCTTCTTTTTGAATTTCTTCAATTTCTTCTTCAGTTGCAATTGATAAACCATCAGCATTGAAATTCAAAATCCATTCTTTGAATTTATTTATACAGTCAAATTCAGTTTCCCATTTTAAACGTTCTTCTGATTTGTAACGCTCATGTGATCCAGAAGTAGAGTGACCTTGTGGTTGATTTACTTCTTTCACGTGAACTAAAACTGGAATATGTTGTTCTCTCGCAATTTTAACCGCTTTTTCATACGTCTCACACATGTGAACATAATCCCAACCTTTTGTCAAGAAAATCTCATAACCAGGTTTATCTTTCGTGCGTTGCATTCCTGAAAGCGCTTCAGAAATACTATCTTTTGTAGTTTGGTGATGACGAGGAACAGAAATTCCATAACCATCGTCCCAAACTGACATAACCATCGGTACTTGTAAAACTCCAGCTGCATTGATCGTTTCCCAAAAAGGACCTTCAGATGTTGAAGCATCACCAATTGTTCCGAACGCAACTTCGTTTCCACCATTTGTGAATTTTTTGAATTCTTCTAATTCAGAAAGAGTAGGGTGATTTCTATAAACTTTAGAAGCTTGAGCCAAACCAAGTAAACGTGGCATTTGACCAGCTGTTGGAGAAATATCAGAAGAACTATTGCGTTGCTCCATTAAATTTTTCCATTCACCGTTTTCATCTAAATTTCGAGTTGAATAATGTCCACCCATTTGACGACCTGCTGAAAGCGGTTCTTTTTCTACGTCAGTATGAGCGTACAATCCTGCAAAATATTGTTGAACAGTTAATTGATCAATCGCCATCATTAACGTTTGATCTCTGTAATATCCTGATCTGAAATCTCCTAATTGAAATTGTTTCGCTAACGCAATTTGCGCTAATTCTTTACCATCGCCAAAAATCCCGAATTTTGCTTTACCGGTCAAAACTTCTCTTCTACCAAGTAATGAAGCTTCTCTCGAAACACAAGCTAAACGAAAATCTGCTAAAACTTCTGATTTAAATGTTTCAAAATCAACAGAAGTTTCTAATTCTTTAACGGTTTGTTTTGCCATAGTATAATTTATAAGACGCACAAATATAAGAAATTTCGACCAAAATTGAAATGTTCTAAAATCTAAAATTTAAACATTTGTCCTTTGATTAAATACCAACAATTAAAAATCCAAAATCAAAAATTCATAATTTTAGACTGAGCAATTCCGAAACTTCGGAAGAAGTCCAAAATTTAACATTAACATGTTAGCTTTTTAAATGTAAATGAAATCGAGGCAACTATTCTTTTTTTATATTTGTATACATTCTATAAAAAGAAGCAAAATTGGACTTTAAATATAACATATCGATTGTCGTTCCACTTTACAATGAAGTTGAATCGTTACCAGAATTATTTTCTTGGATCAAAAAGGTAATGACTGAAAATAATTTATCATACGAAGTAATGTTTGTAGATGATGGAAGTAAGGACGGCTCATGGAAAGTTGTAGAAAGTTTGAAAGAACAAAATCCAGAGGTTAAAGGGATTAAATTTCAACGAAACTATGGTAAATCAGCAGCTTTACAAAAAGGATTTGAAGCTGTTCAAGGTCAGGTTGTTATTACAATGGATGCTGATTTACAAGACTCACCTGATGAAATTCCAGAATTGTATCGTATGATTATGGAAGATGATTTTGATGTTGTTTCGGGATGGAAGAAAAAACGTTATGATCCAATTACAAAAACAATTCCTACAAAATTGTATAATTGGGCTGCTAGAAGATTGACAGGGATCTATTTACACGATTTTAACTGTGGTTTGAAAGCGTATAAAAATGAAGTGGTAAAAAGCATCGAATTATATGGTGATATGCACCGTTACATTCCACCACTAGCGAAGTTTGCAGGTTTTTCTAAAATAGGAGAGAAGGTGGTTCAACATCAATCTCGAAAATATGGAACTACGAAATTTGGTTTAAATCGTTTCTTAAATGGACCTTTGGATCTTCTTTCAGTTGTTTTCATGGGTAAATTTGGTAAAAAACCAATGCATTTCTTTGGAGCTATTGGAACCTTGATGTTTATAGTAGGATTTGGTTTTGCTGCTTATTTAGGAATTGGTAAATTATTTATTAATCAATCAGGTAAATTAATTTCTCAACGAACAGAATTTTACATTGCTTTAGCAGCTATGATTATGGGAGTTCAATTCTTTTTAGCAGGTTTTTTAGCTGAATTATCGGGCAGAAATTCTTCGACAAGAAATCATTATTTGGTTGAAAAAATAATAGATTAATGGAATTAGATTGGAATGTTGATTCATCTTGGACCTTGTTCTTAGATCGAGATGGTGTAATCAATCACCGAATAATGGGTGGTTATGTAACTTGTATCGAGGAATTTAAATTTTTAGAAGGCGTTTTAGAAGCATTTTCGGAATTTAATCTTCTTTTTTCGAATGTTTTCATTGTTACAAATCAACAGGGAATTTCAAAAGGTATAATGGAAGAGCGTAACCTTTTAGAAGTTCACCGTTACATGGAAGATGAAGTTTTAAAAGCGAAAGGGAAAATTACAAAATCTTACTATGCACCGGAATTAAAATCAGATGAACATTCTACACGTAAACCAAAACCAGCAATGGCTTTAAAAGCAAAAGAAGAATTTCCTTCAATTGACTTTTCAAAATCGATTATGATTGGTGATACAGATTCAGATATAATATTTGGCAAGAATCTTGGAATGAAAACAGTAAGAATTAAAACAGTTGAACCAATCGGAATTGAAGCAGATTTGACATGTTTAAGTTTAAAAGAATTTTCAGAATTATTAAATTATGAGAAATAGATTATTTTTTTTATTGTTGGTTTTTACACCAATTTTAAATGCACAAGTAAATAAAGTTGACGAAAAAGGGAAGAAGCAAGGTGCTTGGGAAAAAACATACCCACGTTCTAAAGTTCTTCAATACAAAGGTCAATTCAAAGATGATAAGCCAGTTGGAACTTTTCAATATTTTTATCCATCAAATAAAATTCAAGCTGTTATCATTCATGATTCTAAATCAAATAGATCAAAAGCTGAATTCTATCATGAAAATGGGATAATTATGAGTAAAGGTATTTACCGTGACATGAAAAAAGACAGTATTTGGTTGAGTTTTGGTCCTTCTGGAAGAAAAACTTTTTCAGAAACATATAAAGCAGATGTGTTAAATGGCGAACGAATTATTTATTACATTTCAGAAGATCCAAATGATCGTTCAGAGCGTATTTGTTCAAAATCTAATTATTTAAACGGAAAATTAGAAGGCGAACAAACTGAATATTTTGATGGCGGAACCTTAAAAAACAAAGGCTCTTATAAAAATAACAAGAAAGAAGGTGTCTGGATGTCATATCACCCGAATGGAAAAAAAATGTTAGAACAACGTTTTAAATTAGGTGAATATCATGGGTGGTTTGTTTCATATGATGAAGATGGAAATGAAAGTGCTAGAAAATATTATTACCATGGAGAACCATTGGAAGGAAAAGCATTAGAAGCAAAAATGAAAATGATGAAAGCAAAAGGGATAAATCCGAATGATTAATCTTAAGTCTTCATTCAAATTATTTGTATATTAGCTTAATGAAATTACAATTCGCATATCGAAAATATATTTTAATTCTATTTGTATTGGTTGGTTTCTTTCAATCTTGTAAAAAAGATAAAGATCAATCAGTAAAAATGCATTACGAATATTTTGGTTTATTACCCGGTAGGTATGTGACTTACAATGTAACTGAAATCTATCATGATATCGATGCAGCTATTCAGCATGATACTGTAAATTATCAATTAAAAACGTGGATTGGTCAAGAATACATCGATAATGATGGAAGAACAGCTAGAGAATTTGTTCGATTCAAAAGAGATAGCGTAAATGGTATTTGGTTGCAATCTGATTTATGGACTGCAATTATCGAAAACTTTAAAGCTGAATTAGTTGAAGAAAATCAACGTCTAATAAAATTGGTTTATGCTCCTGTATTAAATAAAAAATGGAACATGAACGCATTCAATCAAAATGATGAATTGGAATGTGAATATACTTCAGTTCATCAGCCATATTTTTTAAATTCTGTTCAATATGATTCAACTTTAATAGTAGATCAAGAGAGTTATTATACATTAGTTGACTGTAAACGAAAATTCGAAGTGTATTCCAAAAATGTAGGTTTAATTTACAAATACTATAAAGATCTTAGAATTAATAATTTTGATACATTAGAAGTAGAAAAGGGGACTGAAATTTATTACAAATGCATTGGCTACGGATTTCAGTAATTCTTGCCGCTAAATTGAATTAAAATGACATTGAACGAAGTTAAGTATGATTGCAAGTATTTTAGAACAGGAATTCCTTGTTTGCCAAATAAAAAAGAAAATGTAACTTGCGATAACTGTTCTTATTATAAGCCAATTGAAACACGTATTTTAATAATAAAATTAGGAGCTCTTGGTGATGTTATTAGAACAACTCCACTTATTGAACGCTTCAGAAAAGAATTTCCTTCAGTTCATTTTACTTGGTTAACACATAGTCCAGCTGTTTTACCTTCTTCAGAAATTGAAGTCATTTACAAATGGGATTTTACGAATGTTTATACTGTTCAAAATACTAAATACGATATTGCAATCAATTTAGATAAAGACAATGAAGCTTGTATGCTTCTTGCAAATGTAGATTCTAAAATAAAGTATGGTTATATCTGGAAAGATAATCATATTGCAGCCGCAACACCTAAAGCAGAACATAAATTGTTAACTGGTTTTTTTGATGGTTTATCGAAAGAAAACACTAAAAGTTACTTAGAAGAAATCTTTGAAATTTGTCATTTTGACTTTCAAAAAGAAGAATATTTAATCAACTTAAATACTTCATTATCTGAAGAATGGTCTGTTCGTTTTAAAGCTTTAGCTAATGATAAAAAAATTATTGGATTAAACACTGGTTGTGGCCCAAGATGGAATACACGTCTATGGTCAGATCATAATTGGGAAGTGTTAGCTTTAGAATTAAAAAATCGTGGTTATTTCCCAGTTTTCTTAGGTGGTGAATTAGAACATGAGAAAAATGAACGAATGGCCAATGCAACTGGTTGTCATTACCCAGGTCATTTTTCATTGGAAGAATTTATGGCGATAACTAACTCATGCGATTTCATCATTACTCAAGTTTCGATGATGATGCATATTGCTACAGCCTTGAAAAAGAAAATGGTACTTTGTAACACTATTTTCAATAAACATGAGTTTGAATTATACGGAAGAGGTTTAATCGTTGAACCACCAAAACCTTGTGAATGTTACTTCGGTAATACATGTGTAAGAGGTAATTCATGTATGCATGATATTCATCCATCTGATTTTGTTAAAGCAATTCTAACACTCGATATTTAAAATGAAAATTGCTTTTCTTTCAACATTTTTCCCTTTTCGTGGTGGTATTGCTCAATTCAATGCATTATTATATAGAGCTTTAGAAAAAGAAAATACCGTTAAGGCTTTTACGTTCAAACGTCAATATCCTGAGTTTTTATTCCCAGGTGAAACACAATTTGTGACACCAGAGGATAAAGTAGATGAAATTCCAGCGATCAGAGTTCTAGATTCTATCAATCCATTGACCTATATTTCATCTGCTAGAAAAGTAAAACAATTTGAACCTGATATTATCATAACAAAATATTGGATGACCTTTTTTGGTCCTTCGTTGGGTTATGTTTGTAAAAAATTAAACGGCAAAGTAAAAAGAATTAGCGTTTTAGACAATGTAATTCCACATGAAAAAAGATTCTTCGATGGATTTTGTAATCGATACTTTTTGAATAATAACGATGGTTTTATTGTCATGTCTGATGCCGTTTTAAACGATTTATTATCGATTAAACCTGAAGCTAAATACTTGAGAGTCAATCATCCTGTTTATGATCATTTTCCAGCTCCGATTAAACAGGAAGAAGCTCAAAATCAATTAGGTTTAGATTCTTCTAAAAAAACGATTCTTTTTTTCGGATTTATAAGAGATTACAAAGGTTTGGATTTGTTAATACAAGCAATGGAAGAATTAGATGACTCGTACCAATTAGTAATAGCTGGCGAAGTATACGGTTCATTTGATAAATATCAATTATTGATTGATCAATCTAAAGCAAAAAATAGAATTGCTCTTTTCAATAAATACATTGGTGACGATGATGTAGCAGTCTATTTCTCTGCTTCGGACGTTTGTGTACTACCATATAAATCAGCAACTCAATCTGGAATAACTTCTATTTCAAACCACTATAATTTACCAATTATTGCAACAAATGTTGGCGGTTTGAAAGAAACAATTCACCATGAAAAGACAGGTTTAATTGTTGAAAATGCAGATTCAAGTGAAATTGCAGTAACAATTAAAGAATATTTCGATAAAAACTACAAATCTGTTTTCGCAGCAAATATAACGCTTGAAAAAGCTGAAAATTCATGGGAAAACTTCAGTAAAAAGTTGATTGATTTTTCTCGAACATTGTAATTTCATGTCTTTCTTTTCAATTTCGTTTTACTGAGACTCATATTTTTTTATTTTTTATATTAAATTTAATACTTTAATCAAAATCAAAAAAATGGATATTTTAGAAGAAAACTTAGAATCAAACAAATCTTTAATCATTGATAATGAAGTAAAAGGTTATTTATCTGAAACAGCAAAGTGGGCTAAATTTTTAGCAGTATTAGGTTATATTGGATTGGTATTTATGGGAATTGGAGTTTTATCAATGTTATTTTTAGCAAATAGATTTCAATCAATGCCGGGTGGAAATGTATCTACAATGCCATTTGGTATCATGGCTATTGTTTATATCGTTATGATTGTATTATACTTTTTTCCTGTTTATTATTTAGGGAAATTTGCATCAAACATGAAAAATGGAATTTATTTAAATAATCAATTATCAGTGAATGAAGGGTTTGAATATTTAAAATCACACTATAAATTTTTAGGGATTTTTGCTATTGTTATCATGTCAATGTATGTATTAATGATGATTTTTGCTATTGGTGCAGCAGCAATGTAAATGAATTAAGAATAAACTAAAAATCCCCATAACCAAAATTATGGGGATTTTTTTATGCCTATTTAATCTATTACAACAACGTCGAAGGACAAACATATTCCGTAACTGGAACTGATGTTTTCTGAATTTCTGTAAATCCACCTTCTACATCAACGAAGTTTTCTATGCCATATTTTTTTAGTATTGAAGCTGCAATCATACTTCTATAACCACCTGCACAGTGTAAATAAAACTGTTTCGAAGGTATTTCACGAATGTTTTTCTCCAATTGATTTAATGGTATATTAATCGCATTTTCAACATGTTCAGATTCAAATTCACTAACTTTACGAACATCAATTACAATTGAATTTCCGTTATCGAACTGTTCTGCAAATGATTTAGCACTGATTCGCTCTGAGGTTTCAAATGGTTGACTAGCTGACTTCCAAGCTTCAAATCCACCATCTAAATATCCAATCGCATGATCATAACCAACTCTGGCCAAACGAATGATAGCTTCTTCTTCTTTTCCTTCTGGACAAACCAAAACGATTTTTTGTTTGATATCTGAAACCAATTCTCCAACCCACATTGCAAAATTACTTTCCAATCCGATATTTAAACTGTCTGGAATAAAACCATTTGCAAATTCTTCTGCTCTTCTACAGTCTAATATTAAAACTGAATCATTGTTAATTGTTTTTTCAAATTCTGTAACTGATAAAGGTGTTAAACCTCTTTTTAATACAGCATCCAAACTATCATAACCAGTAATATTCATGATAACATTTTTTGGAAAATAGGCTGGAGGTGTCGTCAATCCGCTCAATAATTCCTTCTTGAAATCTTCTTTTGATAAACTTGTATTCAAAGCGTAATTCGTTTTCTTTTGATTACCAAGTGTATCTGTTGTTTCTTTGCTCATTTTCTTACCACACGCACTTCCAGCACCGTGATTTGGATAAACGATTAAATCATCGCTCAATGGTAAGATCTTCGTGTGTAAAGAATCATATAAATAACCTGCAAGCATATCTTCTGTTAAGTCAGCAATAACATGTTGAGCTAAATCTGGTCTTCCTACATCTCCAATAAATAAAGTGTCTCCAGAAATAATTCCATGTTCCTTTCCATTTTCATCGATTAACAAGTAGGTAGTACTTTCCATCGTATGTCCTGGTGTATGAATCACTTTAACGGTATAATTTCCAACTTTAAACAACTGATTATCTTCTGCAACAATCGCTTCAAATCCTGGTTTAGCTGTTGGACCGTAAACAATTTGAGCACCAGTTTTACTTGCTAAATCCAAATGTCCACTTACGAAGTCGGCATGAAAATGTGTTTCAAAAACATATTTTACTTTTGCATTGTCTTTGTTCGCTCTGTTAATGTATGGTTCTACTTCTCTTAATGGGTCAAAAATAGCAGCTTCTCCATTATTCTCAATGTAATAAGCCGCATGAGCGATACATCCTGTGTAAATTTGTTCTACTTTCATATGATCTTAATATTAGTATCTATTTCTGAAACAAAATTACAGGGAAAGATTCTAATAAAAAGTGACTTAGATTACATTTGGAATTGTTTTTAGTCAATAAGATTAACAGATATGCAGTATATTGATCTAAAAATGAAAGTTATACTTGAATATCTTGAAGTATTTCACATTTCATCAAACCATCACGATCGATTTCTGTCAGTTGAACTTTCTTGAAAGTGTTTGATAAGGAAGCGTCGAAAGGAACTTTAACTTTTACATAGTTTTCTGTAAATCCAAACATCATCCCATTGTCTTCTTCATGTTCGAATAAAACAGTTTTTGTTTGACCTACATTTTGTTCGTAGAACGCTCTTTTTTTCTTGTCTGATAAGATATGTAGCATTTTACTTCTTTCTCTTCGAACGTTCATTGGAACAGCTTCGCCTAATTTTACAGCAGTCGTGTTAGCTCTTTCAGAATAAGTGAAAACATGTAAATAAGAAATATCGATTCCTTTTAAAAAATCCATTGTTTCCATAAATTCTTCATCTGTTTCACCAGGGAAACCAACGATTACGTCAACACCGATACAACAATCAGGATTTATAGATTTTATTTGTTCGACACGTTCAGCATACAATTCGCGTAAATATTTACGTCTCATTGCTTGTAATAAACGATTACTTCCAGATTGAAGAGGAATATGAAAATGAGGTACAAATCTATTTGATTCTGCTAAAGTAAATTGAATAATTTCATTGCTCAACAAATTTGGTTCAATAGAAGATATTCTAAACCGATCGATTCCATTTACTTGATCTAGTTTTTTAACTAATTCGAAGAAATTTTCATCGCTTCCTTGTCCAAAATCTCCAATGTTTACACCTGTTAAAACAACTTCTTTGATATCTGTTTCTGCAATTTTTTTAGCTTCATTTACTGTTGAATCGATTGAAGCATTTCTACTTGCTCCTCTAGCTAATGGAATCGTACAAAATGTACAGAAATAGTCACAACCATCTTGAACTTTTAAGAAAGAGCGTGTACGATCACCATATGAAAATGCAGGTACAAATTCTTTGGTGTTTTTAATGTTTTCAAATTCAACTTTTGCAATCTCATTTTTTGATTCAACTTTGTCGAGGTGTTCGATGATGTTGAATTTTTCATTTGCTCCTAAAACTAAATCGACTCCAGGGATTTTACTTATTTCTACTGGTTTTAATTGAGCGAAACAACCGATGATTGCAATAAATGCATTTGGATTAATTGATAAGGCTTTTTTTACAAGTTGCTTGCATTTTTTATCTGCATTTTCTGTTACAGAACACGTGTTAATTACATAAATATCAGGATGTTCTTCAAATTCTACTTTAGCAAAACCAGCATCCTCGAATAAACGAGAGATAGTCGATGTTTCTGAGAAATTTAATTTACAACCTAACGTGTAAAACGCAACTTTTTTATACTGTATCATAATCGATGCAAAATTAAATAAAATATCAATAATTACTCACTTTTATTGATGATTTGTCTCTCTTTCAAATTTAAAGTTGTAACAATTAAGTTTTTATTACATTATACTTGAAAATCAGAACTATGAAAACAATTCCTTATTTCTCTCCAATTAAGTGTTTGTTTTTTTCTTCAATGGTTGGTTTCTCCTTTCATTCAAGCAATCAAAACACTTCTGTTCGTTTAGTAGATTTTCATGCTGCAATTTCTTCTAGACAAATTAAATCATCTGCTAAATCTGTAGGCGGACATGCAGGTGCTTGTATTTTATTGAAATTAAAAAATACATCTGTTTCTGCATTGAAAGTAAATGTTCCTCAGGGTTCATTGTTTTATCCAGCTGATAAAGGTGAACAAACATTAATTAGTATGGAAGATCAATATGTATTGTTGAATCCAGGTCAGGAAATTGAATCGAAGATAAGTGGCTATTGTTGTGAACATCATGATCGTTCACCTATGAAAGATCGTGTATTTTCATTTGGGAAAAATAAAATGCCAAAATTCGATTCATTATTTGTTCAAATGAAAGGTAAAAAGATTCCAAATCATACATTTCAAGATATCGTTTGGGCTGTAAGTGATAATAGTCCAGTTTCGAATATTTCATCTGATTCAGAAGAGTTGAAACAATTGCGAAAATATCTTTTTAAAGCGACGAAACAACTAGTAGTAGAGTATAGTTGTGCCACATATTCAAGAATTGAATCTGATGGTAGAATTAATACTTACCCTTACAATATCAAAGGAGATTTAGAATTCAAAGTGGACCATGCAACTTTTATTTCACAAGAAGTTTATACGAAAGAAGGAAAATTAAAAGATAAATTGCCTTTGTCTTTTTCAGTATTAGCAGGGAAAACTAAATTTGGTTTCAATGTTAATGTGAAAGGTTGGGATAGGGGAGATTATGTATTGAAACTAAAATCAGGAAAAGAGGAGGTGGCAACGTATGAGTTTAGTATTTAATATAAAGAGCTGATTGCTTTATCAAAATTTGGTAAAGCAATCAGAATAGTTATTTCTTATCAAAAGAATCAATTACTTTTGGTTTTGGATTTTCTTTCGTTCCTCTCATATGTATAACTAATCCATTCAGGAAGTTACGTAAAAATTGATCGCCACAATTTTTATATTTTGGATGATCTTCACTTCTGAATAATGCACCTATTTCACTTTCAGTAGCTTTAAATTCAACCAATTTTAAAATCTCAATGATTTCGTCATTTCTTAATTGAAGTGCTACTCTTAGTTTCTTTAATACATCGTTATTCGTCATGTTCTTTTTTATTTGATACAAAAATATACTTTTCTTTTGGTAAATGGGGAATTATTAAAACTAAAACACCACATTTGTATAACAAACGAGATTGTATGGCGAGTAAATTCAATAGTATTTTAAATGAAAAATGCCCTAAATGTGAAAAAGGAGCTATTTTTTCTGAAAAAGGGAATGTTTTTACTTTTCGTTCTCCTAAAATGCATGAAAAATGTCCTTCATGCGGAATTACTTTTGAAAAAGAGCCTGGCTATTTTATTGGTGCATTATATGTGAGTTATGGTTTAGCTGTCTTGGAACTGATTATTGCTTATTTCATATTAGCCTTGTTCAACGCACCTTTAAGCATCATTTTTATAGCTTTGTTTCTAGTTTTAAGTCTCTTTAGTTTTTTCAACTTTCGATTCGCAAGGGTTATTTGGATGTATATTTTTTGTAAATACTAAACTTTGTTATTAGTCAATAGTGTTTATTTACTAATTTAAAATTAATCATTCAAAATCCAAAATGACTTAAATTCATGTCAATTTTAGTAGGATTTTTCTGTTTTATTTAAATCAAATAATTTTTTTTTAAATTTTTTTATATTCTGAAAGCCTTATTAATATTGAGTTATAATCTATTAAATCGATAGATTTTGTATAAAATATTCAAAAACGTTTGTTTATATGGAAATCTGTCCATAAATTTGTCTCGTTTTAAGGAAATAAGATAACGTAAAATGAAAGCAATTAAACTATTTAACATGATGATGTGTTGTAACATTCTTGAAGGATGATTGGTTGCTTTTGCAAATAAATAATCAAAAATCCTTCTACAAAACGAAGGATTTTTTTTTGACAGTAAATAAAGAAATAACAAATTAAATAAAATATCAAATGGAAAGCTTTTTATCAGAATTAGAAAACCCATTAGTTCAAAAAGATATTATTGAATTAGGAGAGAAAATTGCAGCTTATAAAAGTGGAGAATTGAATGAAGATAAGTTCAAAGCTTTACGTTTAGCTAGAGGAGTTTATGGACAACGTCAGCAAGGTGTTCAAATGATTCGTATTAAACTTCCATTTGGTAGAGTTTCTGCAGATCAGTTAAGAAGGATATGTGATGTTTCAGATGAATATAGTACAGGTAATTTACATATCACAACGCGACAAGATATTCAAATACATTATGTGAGTTTAGATCGAACTCCTCAATTATGGGCTGAGCTGGAAAAAAGCGATGTGACATTAAGAGAAGCGTGTGGAAATACAGTAAGAAATGTAACAGCAAGTCCATTAGCAGGTATCGATAAAAATGAACCGTTTGATGTTGCACCATACGCTGATTTAGTTTTTAGATACTTTTTAAGAAAACCATTTGGACAAGAATTAGGTCGAAAAATTAAGATTGCTTTTAGTTCAAATGATTTAGATGATGCATTTACATTTATACATGATTTTGGATTTATTCCTAAAATCGAAACTAAATCAGGAGTTGAGGTTAAAGGATTTAAAGTTTTGATTGGTGGTGGATTAGGGGCTCAGCCGTTTTTAGCGAAAGTTGGATATGAGTTTTTACCTGAAGAAGAATTAATTTCATTTTTGGAAGCTGCAGTTAGAGTTTTTGATAGACATGGAGAGCGTAATTCAAGACATAAAGCAAGGATAAAATATTTAATTGCTAAAGTAGGAATTGAAGAGTTTTTGAGTTTAGTAGAAGCTGAAAGAAAAGCGATTCAATACCAAGCTGAAGATTTCGTTTTGATTCCTCAAGGTGAATTTAATGAAGCTCCAAAGTTTATACTTTCAAAAGAAGAAGTTTTGAATGACATTGAAGATGCTGATTTCAAAAAATGGGTTGAAACAAATGTAGTTGAACAAAAACAAGCTGGATATTTTGCTGCTTTCGTAAAAGTATTGATTGGAAATTTCACAACTGAACAAGCAAGAAAATTAGCTTTAATTATAGAAAAATATACATCAGACGAAGCAAGGTTTACAATTGATCAAAGTGTTTTGTTAAAGTATATCTTACCAGAGAATTTGAAAGCTGTTTATGATGGATTAAAAGAAATTAATTTACATAAATCTGGTTATAATAGTGTGGCTGATGTTACAGCTTGTCCTGGAACAGATACGTGTAATTTGGGGATTTCAGACTCAACTCATGTTGCAAAAGTGATTGAACAATTAATTCAAGATGAGTACCCTGAATTTATTTATAATCAAGAGATTAAAATAAAAATAAGTGGTTGTATGAATTCATGTGGTCAGCATGGTTTGGCACACATTGGATTCCATGGTAGTTCTCAAAAGGTAAATGGATTAACAGTTCCTGCTTTACAAGTATTATTAGGTGGAGGTAAACTAGGAAATGGATTTGGAAGAATTGCTGAAAAAGTAATTAAAATCCCAAGCAAAAGAGTTTTAGATATCATTCGTTATTTATTGAATGATTACTCAGAGAACCAACTAGGAGATGAATTGTTTAATGAATATTATGACAGACAAGGAAATAAGTATTTCTATGATTTATTAAAACCTTTGGCTGATACAACAACATTAAAACCAGAAGATTTTATCGATTGGGGACAAACAGAGCAATTCAAGACAGAAATTGGAGTTGGAGAATGTGCTGGGGTATTAATTGATTTAGTTTCAACCTTGTTTTATGATGCAGAAGAAAAATTGGATGCAGCTAAAACTTCTTTAAGTGAAGGACGATTTGCTGATGCAATTTATCAATCATATGCTTCTGGAATTCATACAGCTAAAGGATTGTTACTTCAAGCAAAGGTTCATTGTAATACACAGTCAGGAATTATTTCTGATTTTGATAAAAACTTTGAAAATCAATTTCAATTTGAGGGATATGAAAACTTTACAGATTTTATACTACAAATCAATAAAAATGAACCTTCAGAAGTCTTTGCACTTGATTATAATAAACGAATGCAAAACCTCTTAAATGAGGCCATAAAATACCGTTCAACTTTATTAACAATTGTTGAAAACGAAAAAGCATAAAAATCATTCTAGGTTTTTTAAAATGATTTAAAATTGCGAAATAAAATAATTAATTATAACATATACAGAACTATATAAAATTAGTTTTTATAAATAAAAAGATTTAAAATGAATACAAATAGACAAAATAATCCGAAAGTTACATTGGTTGGTGCTGGTCCTGGTGACATTGAATTGTTAACTATTAAAGGTTTGAAAGCAATTCAAAAAGCAGATGTAATATTGTATGATGCTTTGGTTAATGAAGAGTTGTTAAATGAAGCGCCAAACGCAGAAAAGATTTTTGTAGGAAAAAGAAGAGGTTTTAAAGCATATTCTCAAGAAGAAATCAATCGATTAATTGTGGACAAGGCTTTTTTAAGTGGAAATGTTGTTCGATTAAAAGGTGGAGATTCGTTCGTTTTTGGAAGAGGCTCTGAAGAATTACACTACGTTGAAGCTTTTGGGATTGAAACGGAAGTAATTCCAGGTATATCAAGTTCAATTTCAGTACCTGCTTTAGCTGGGATTCCAGTAACTCATAGAGGAGTTAGTAATAGTTTCTTTGTTTTATCTGGAACTTTATCAAATGGTGAATTAAATCCAGAAATTAAAGTAGCGACTAAATCTTCTGGGACGGTCGTTATATTAATGGGGATTTCTAAATTGAACGAGATAGTTGATATTTATAAAAAATACGGAAAAGAGAACGAAGCAATCGCAATTATTTATAACGGTTCATTACCTTCACAATCAACTGTTGTTGGAACAATTGATTCGATTTCTGAAATCGCTGAAGCAAATAAAAATTCTGGTCCAGGAATTATAGTAATTGGTTCAGTGGTTGAAATTTCAGCAATTTATAATGACAGCAGTTATTTATTTGAGAAAATAGTACTGTAAATGAAGATTTTAATTTTGTTTCTTTTCTTGATTTCAAATTCATTAGTTAATTGTCAAATCGAAAAGTATGAGAAAAACACTTGGTTTTCATTTGTTTGGAGACATACTTTCAATAACTATGTTCAATTGACTTCTGATATTGGTTATAGAATGTATGATGATTTTTTGGGTGCTAGGAGACAAGATTTAATTAGAGTTTTACTTGAGAGGTCTTATGATCGAAATCAAATTGGATTAGGATTAGCATATTTTGAAACCGTTAAAAAAGGAACAAATATTTTTGAACCCGAAAAGAGATTTTTTTTCAATTATAATTATCAAAAAAGTATTAATGGATTGTTATATAATTTAAGAATAAGAGATGAACTAAGATATTATTCAACAAAATCACAATTAGATAATCGAATTCGTTTAATGCTAAGTGTTGATTATGATAATGAAATTAAATGGTTTCGTCCAAGAATCTCTTGTGAAGGTTTTTTAACAACGACTCAGAAAAATAATTTTGAACAAAGATATACAGTTGGAAATCAATTTTATATTAATACATTATTTCGTTTGTATTTGTTTTATACACTTCAATTACAGTCGAAATTAACAGATGAAAATCGTTTTGTTAATCAAAATATTATAGGTTTTCAGTTAATTTTAAATACTTTTAATAAAAATGAAAACAAAAGCAAATAATGAGTTATTTCCAGTTTTTTTAAAACTGAATGACTTAAATGTTTTAATAATAGGTGGTGGAAAAATAGGCTTAGAGAAATTGAGTTCTGTTTTATTAAATTCTCCTTTAAGTAGAGTTAAAGTTGTTGCTATTTCCTTCATAGATGAGTTGAAACAATTCGTTGAATCTTATCCTTTAGTTGAATTGATTGAATCTGAGTTCAAAGATGAACATTTAGAAGGGATTCAAATTGTTATTTCTGCCTTGAATAATGTTGAATTATCCGAGCAGATTAAAATAAAAGCAAATCAGAAAGGGATATTATATAATGCTGCTGATAAACCTGAATTGTGTGATTTTTTCTTAAGTTCAATTGTGACAAAGGGAGATTTAAAGATTGGTATTTCTACAAATGGCAAATCACCGACAATGGCAAAAAGGATTAAAGAAACATTGAATTATGCAATTCCAGATGAAACTGATGATGTAATTCAAAATTTGAATAAAATTCGAAATTCTTTAAAAGGAGATTTTGATTATAAAGTAAAAACATTGAATGAAATAACTAAGGATTTTCAAAAGCCGTTAAATGAAAAATCTACACTTAAAAGAATGAAATCGGTTGCGTTTTATTCATTATTAGTTATTTCTAGTATGGTTATCGGTCATTTACTTTTGTCATACATTCCTTTTGAAAGTTTAAAAGAATTAAGTGCTGATATTGTTTCGAAGTTAGATTTGAATTTTGGATGGTTTTTGTTAATTGGATTTGTTGCTCAGATGGTCGATGGCGCGCTAGGAATGGCTTATGGGGTTTCAGTAACAACTTTTTTGATGAGTTTAGGTATTCCGTCAATTACGCCAGCTGTAGCAAGTGCAAGTATGCATGCATCTGAAATTTTCACAACAGGTTCTTCTTCTTTGGTTTACATGAAATATAAGAATGTAAATAAAAAAATGTTTAAAGCTTTAGTTTGGCCAGGAGTTATAGGTGCAGTTTTAGGTGTTTTTACTGTTACAATTGTAAGTAAGGAATACTTCTCTATTATTAAGCCTCTTGTTGCTATTTATACATTGATTTTAGGGATATTAATCATTAAAAAAACGTTTATAAAAAATCAATCTAAAAAGAAAATTAAGAATTTGTACCCAGTAGCTTTGTCAGGCGGATTTTTAGATTCTGTAGGAGGTGGAGGATGGGGACCAATTGTTACTAGTTCTTTACTAGCGGGAGGAAGACATCTAAGATATGCTATAGGTTCTGCTCATTTATCCAAGTTTTTTGTAGCTGTAACTAGTACAATTGCATTCTTTTTTACAATTGGATTAAGTCACTGGCAGATAATTTTTGGATTGGTTATAGGAGGAATGGTTGCTGCACCTTTCTCAATTTATTTTTCTACAAAAATTCCCGTTAAAAAAGGTTTGTTACTTGTAGGAACTTTAATTATCTTAATCAGTTTAAAAACAATAATTACAAGTATTATAAAATAGAATAAAATGAAAAAAGTATATTTAAGTGATTCAGGACCAGTAACATCAGATTCTATTTATAGTTTTTGGAGATGGAGTGAAGCTAATGATTTGACTAGTGAGAAAATTGAAGATATTACAAATTACTGTTTAGACTTAGGGATTACAGGATTTGATTTGTCAAACTCATATGGACTAGGAAGAGTTGAAGAATTATTCGGAAATGCGATTGCGAATAAATCATTGAAAAGAGATGAATTTGTTTTGTTTTCAAAAGTAGGTTATAAATCGAATGATCCTCAAACAGGTAAAATAATTTATAATCAACTGACTGAAAAGTATTTAGTTAAAACAGTTGAAGATTCTTTGAAAAAATTGAATACGGATTACATTGATGTTTTATTGTTGAAAGATTATGATCCGTTAATGAAAGCGGAAGAAGTTGTATCAGCGTTAAATAAGTTAGTGTATAGTGGAAAAGTAAAACACATCGGTATTTCTGATTTCAATGTGTTTGAACATCAATTACTTTCTAATTTGTCTTTGGATATTGTGACAAATCATTTTGAATTGAATTTATTTAATTCATCAGCTGTTCATGATGGCCGATTAGCATTTGCTAAGGAGAAATATGTTAAACCAATGGCATGGGCTCCTTTAGCAGACGGAAGAATTTTATACGGACATGATAATGAAGCTTTAGCAATTAGAGATATATTAAGCGATATAGCATTAAAGTATGATTCTAATATTGAACAGATTGCTGTTGCATGGATTCATAAATTAGGAGCTCTTCCAATTATTGGAAGTTTAAATAAAGAAAGAATTAAAAATGCAGCTACAGCTAGTGAAGTTAAACTTTCACATGAAGATTGGCATAGAATATATAACGTAACAAGAAAATAAGAATGTCTCTAGAAAATTTAGGTCAACTTTCTTTGGAAGAAGTATTGAAGGAAATAGCAACTCAATATGGAGATAAATCTGCTTTTTCAACCAGTTTGAGTTGGGAAGATCAGGTTATTTCGCATCATATTTTTGCTAATAATCTTCCAATTCGTGTTTTTACATTGGATACAGGAAGAATGTTTCCTGAAACGTACAATGTATTAAACAGAACGAAAGATCGATATGGAAAAGTGATTGAAGTCTTTTTTCCGAATAATGAATCGGTTGAAAAATTGGTTACTTCAAAAGGTCCATTGAGTTTCTATGAATCGTTAGAAAACAGAAAAGAATGCTGTAATATTCGAAAAGTGGAACCATTAAATAGAGCATTAAAAGGAGTAGAAGTTTGGATTACTGGTTTAAGAGCAGAACATTCTGATAATAGAAAAGACCTTTCGATAGTAGAGAAAGATGAACAAAGGAATATTATTAAAGTGAATCCATTATTGAATTGGTCGTTTGAAGAAGTGAAATCGGAAATATCAAAGCACAATATTCCATATAATATTCTTCATGATAAAGGTTTTGTAAGTATTGGATGTCAACCATGTACAAGAGCAATAAAAGAAGGAGAAGATTTTAGAGCAGGAAGATGGTGGTGGGAAGATACAAGTAAAAAAGAATGCGGATTGCATTCGTAGCGACGATTCGCAATTCGTCCCAACAATGCATTCGTTCCAATAAAAGATAATAATATCAAAATAAAAAAATGAGTAAAATAAATTATTTAGATGAATTAGAAGCAGAAGCAATTTACATTTTACGTGAAGTTGCTGGTCAATTTGATCGTCCTGCTTTATTATTTAGTGGTGGTAAAGATAGTATCTGCTTAGTTCATTTGGCGCTTAAAGCATTTCGTCCTGGTAAATTCCCATTTCCATTAGTACATGTAGATACGGGGCACAATGCACCTGAAGTAATTGCATACAGAGATCAATTAGCTGAAAAGTTAGGTGAAAAATTAATTGTTCGTAAAGTAGAAGATACAATCAAAGAAAGAAATCTTCAAGATGGAAAAGGAAAATTCCCAAGTAGAAATCCTTTACAAACGTATACTTTACTAGATACAATTGAAGAATTCGAATTTGATGCTTGTATTGGTGGAGCCAGAAGAGATGAAGAGAAAGCAAGAGCAAAAGAGCGTATTTTCTCAGTAAGAGATGAGTTTGGACAATGGGATCCTAAAAAACAACGTCCTGAGTTATGGAATATCTATAATGGTAAAATTGATAAAGGTGAAAACGTTCGTGTATTTCCAATCAGTAATTGGACTGAATTAGATGTTTGGAATTACATTCAACGTGAAAAAATTGAATTACCTTCTATCTATTTTACACATGCTAGAGAATGTATCTTAACAGAGCAAGGTCAATTAATGGCAACGAATGAATTTGTTGAAATTGATGAAGATGATGTTATTGTAACAAGAAATGTTCGTTACAGAACAGTAGGAGATATGACATGTACAGCAGCTGTTGAAAGTGAAGCATATACAGTTGAAGAAATCATCGCTGAATTGAAAGACACTAAAATCAGTGAAAGAGGCGCTACACGTATGGACGACCGTATCTCAGAAGCAGCAATGGAAGATAGAAAAAAAGGAGGGTATTTTTAATTAAAGAACTTAGATATTTAGAAGTTAGAAGTTAGACAATATTTAATGTCTAAAAGCAAAGCGATCTAAAATCTAAAAATCTAAAAATCTACAAAAAAAATGGAATTATTAAGATTTTTTACAGCAGGTAACGTAGATGATGGGAAAAGTACCCTTATCGGACGATTATTATTTGATAGCAATTCAATTTCAACAGATATCATTGAAACGCTTACAAAACAAAGTAAAGTGACTGGAGTTGGTGCAGAGATTGATTTAGCTTTGTTAACAGATGGTTTAAGGGCCGAAAGAGAACAAGGAATTACAATTGATGTAGCTTATAAGTATTTCAGTACAGATAAACGTAAATTTATCATAGCAGATACACCAGGACATGCTCAATATACGCGTAATATGTTTACAGGAGCTTCAAATGCTGAATTAGCAATTATTTTAGTAGATGCTCGTAACGGAATTACTGATCAAACAAAGCGACATAGTATCATTTCATCAATTTTAGGTATTCCTCACGTTTTAGTATGTGTGAATAAAATGGATTTAGTGAATTACGACGAGGCGGTATTCAAAAAAATTGAAAGTGATTATTTAGAATTTGCTAAACCTTTGAATATTGGTAAAATTTCATTTATACCAGCAAGTGCTTTAGCAGGAGATAATGTTGTAACACCATCTGAAAATTTAAGTTGGTTTAAAGGTCCAGCATTGTTACAATTTTTAGAAGAAGTTGAAATTGTGAAAAATACAGTTGTTTCTGATGCTCGTTTTCAAGTTCAATATGTTGTAAGACCTCAAACAGATGATTTACATGATTACAGAGGTTATGCTGGAAGTGTTTTATCAGGAAGCTTCAAAGTAGGGGACAAAATTAAGATTCTTCCTTCTGAAAACGAAACTGAAATAACACGCATCGAAAGTAATTTAAAAGATGTTACTGAAGCAGGAGCAGGTTTACCCGTAATTTTACATTTGAAAGAAGATTTAGATATAAGTCGTGGAAGTACAATTGTACCAGCAAATCATTTGCCATCATTAGAAAAAGAAGTTAATGGAACAATTTGTTGGATGGACAATAGTGCTTATAAACCGGGACAAAAGTTGATTTTTCAACAAAATAGTTTTAGGACGAAAGCGGTAATCAAAGATATTGAAAGTAAGGTAGATATTCATACTTTTGAGAATTTAGAAAGCGACGGTACTATTTCATTAAATGATTTTTGTAAAGTATTCATTAAAACTGCTGATGCTGTAAGTTTTGATTCTTACCAGAACAATAGAAAAACAGGAGCTTTTATTTTAATTAATGAAAATACAAATAGTACAGTAGCTGCTGGTGTAATTGACTAAAAGTTTATAGATGAAAACATTGATTGAAGAGTTATACGAAATTCACAAGGAAAAGACAGTTTTACCTGCACCTTTGTTGGTTAATAATTTTATTGAAACTCTTTTTTCAATTCTTTTTCCTACCTATAATAACAAGACATTTGCAAATAAAGAAAAATTGGAAGAAGAGTATGCTAAAAACAAAGAGCAACTTTCGATTTTATTATTACATGTTAAAGATTATCTAAACGAAGATGTAGATGCTTTTGTTGAAAAATTTTATGATAAATTACCTCTGATTTACAAATGTTTAATTGATGATGCGGATGCAATTGAATCAGGAGATCCGGCTGCAACGAATAGGGATGAAGTCATTCGATCTTATCCAGGATTCTATGCAATTGCGATTTTCAGAATTGCACATTTTCTATATGATTTAAAAATTCCATTTATTCCAAGAATATTAACCGAAATTGCTCACAGTAAGACAGGAATTGATATTCATCCAGGTGCAACAATAGGAAAATCATTTTTTATTGATCATGGAACAGGAATTGTTATTGGAGAAACGACTGTAATTGGTAACTTTGTCAAAATTTATCAAGGAGTTACATTAGGAGCTTTAAGTGTAAAGAAAGAATTAGCAGATTCAAAACGACATCCAACAATTGAAGATCATGTAGTGATCTATGCAGGAGCGACAATTTTAGGAGGACGAACAGTGATAGGCAAAAATTCAACCATTGGAGGAAATGTTTGGTTGACAAAGAGTGTGAAAGAAAATTCATTGGTATATCAGAATGTTGATATCACAATTGATGAAAAAAAATAGAGATGGCAAAATTGATCGATTTTATTGGAAATACACCTTTAGTTGAACTTTCAGTTGTGAACCAAAATCCTAATGTAAAACTTTATGGTAAATTGGAAGGTCACAATCCTGGAGGAAGTGTTAAGGATAGAGCAGCTTATGGTTTAATTAAAGGAGGAATTGATAGTGGACTTATTAAGCCCGATTCAAAATTAATTGAAGCGACTAGTGGGAATACAGGAATAGCCTTAGCTATGATTGCTCGTTTAATGAAATTGGAGATTGAAATCGTTATGCCTGAAAACTCTACAAGAGAAAGGGTATTGACAATGAGAGCTTTTGGAGCAACTGTTACTTTGACTCCGGCTGAAGGAGGAATGGAAGCAGCGATTGATTATGCGAGAGAAAAGGTAGAAAAAGAAGGGTTTGTTATGTTGGATCAATTTGGGAATCAAAACAATCCAAATATGCATTACAAAACTACTGGTCCTGAAATTTACAGAGATACAAATGGAGAAGTAACTCATTTTGTATCTGCAATGGGAACAACAGGAACTATAATGGGAGTTTCTTCTTATTTGAAAGAACAAAATAGTACTATTCAAATAGTAGGAGTTCAGCCAGAGGATGGAGCGAAAATACCTGGAATCAGAAAATGGCCAAAAGAGTATTTGCCAAAAATATTTGATGCTTCTCGAGTAGATCAGCTAATTGAAGTTTCAGAAGAAGAAGCAAAAGAAATGGCTAAGCGATTAGCAAGAGAAGAAGGTGTTTTTTCAGGAATGAGTAGTGGAGGTGCAGTTGCAGCAGCCTTGAAATTAATACCTACTATTGAAAAAGGAACTGTAGTATGTATCATATGCGACAGAGGAGACAAATATTTATCTACAGATTTGTTTGAATAAAGCAAACGAGATTAAATTATATAGAATAATAGATTTAGAAAATAATAAATACAAAGAGAGATGATAGAAACAGACATCATTATTATTGGAGCAGGACCAGTTGGTTTATTTACAGTTTTTGAAGCAGGATTATTAAAATTGAAATGTCATTTAATCGATTCTTTGGCTCAACCTGGTGGACAATGTTCAGAGATTTACCCAAAGAAACCAATTTACGATATACCAGGATTTCCTTCTGTTTTAGCTGGAGATTTGATTGATAATTTAATGGAACAAGCAGCACCATTTAAGCCAGGATTTACACTTGGTGAAGCTGCAACAGAAATCGATAAATTAGAGGATGGAACTTTTATTGTAACAACAGTCAAAGGTACAAAACACCATGCGCCAATTGTAATGATTGCAGGAGGTTTAGGTGTTTTTGAACCAAGAAAACCACCTATTTCGAATATTGAAGATTACGAAGATAAAGGAGTTGAGTACATCATTAAAGATCCAGAATTTTACAAAGGTAAAAGATGTGTGATTGCAGGTGGAGGAGATTCTGCTTTAGATTGGTCAATTTATTTAACAGAAAGAAACATTGCTTCTGAAGTAGTTTTAGTTCATAGAAATTCTTCATTTAGAGGTCACTTAGATTCAGTTCAAAAAGTGATTGATTTAGCTGGAGAAGGAAGAATTAAATTAATTACAGAAGCTGAAGTTGTTGGATTAAATGGTGGTTCTCAATTAGAAAGTGTAACAATTAACCATACGAAAGATGGAGAAATTATCACAGATGCTGATCACTTTATTCCTTTATTCGGTTTAAAACCAAGTTTAGGTCCAATCGGAAACTGGGGATTAGAAATTGATAAAGGAGCTATTGTTGTAGATACGTTAGATTATTCAACAAATATCCCAGGAATTTATGCTATTGGTGATGTGAATACATATACAAACAAATTAAAGTTAATCTTATGTGGTTTCCATGAAGGTACTTTAGCTGTTCAATCTGCTTTCGCAAGAATTCACCCAGATAAAAAGAATGTATTAAAGTATACTACGGTTAACGGAGTAAACGGATTTTAATATTGTTTAAAATTATAAATTAAGAGGGTGTCCTAAAAGGGTACCCTTTTTTTTAATGAACCATTTAAGGGATTATTAGAACATATAAGTTTCAAATAATATTAATTAACAACCTTGTTGTTTAGTTAGATATAAATTAGCTTATATGAACTTTAATGACTTATAACTTGTCCCTTATTTTAATCGGGATGGTTTAAAAATAAACTGTAAATAATCTTTTTGGACAGATACTTTGTTATTTTGTCTAAGTTAGCTATTCAAATACTTAAATGCCTTAAATGGTTCAAAATTATGTCAGAGCACAAAATTGATATCAATTGGAAAAATTCAGGAGATAATTTGTCCTATTACGAATACGATCGAACACATTCTTGGGAATTTGAAGGTGGAAAAAAAATGCAAGCCTCTGCAGCTCCTGAATACATTGGAGATATAAAATATATCAATCCTGAAGAAGCATTAGCAGCTGCTTTAGCAAGTTGTCACATGATGTCTTTTTTGTTTGTAGCATCTAAAAAGAAATTTGTTGTTGATACTTATCAAGACAAAGCTATTGCTATATTAGAAAAGAATGCAAAAAATAAAATGGCAGTTACCAAAATTTATTTAAATCCAATTATTACTTTCAAAGGAGCTAATATTCCAACTAAAGATGAGGTAAAGCTTCTCCACGAAAAAGCCCACGATGAATGTTTTATTGCTAATTCAGTTTTAACTGAGGTGATAATAAATTATTAATCCAAAATCCAAAATTCAGAATTCAAAATCAATACTTTATTCTTTAATAAACTTAAAATGAATCGATTGTTTATTAGATTGTAATATTAAAGTATAAGACCCACTAGCTAAATGTTTTATCGGATAGGTGTAAATAGAAGTTGAAGTTTTGATATTAGTTAATTTTTCAATTTGTTTACCGTTTAAATCAATTATTTCAAAATTATCAATTGTAATATTAGGATTGTCAAATTGAATTTGAATTTCAGATGAAGAAGGATTTGGAGAGATTACAACGTTTAATAAATTCGAATAATCTGTTTCTGAACTAATAACCATATTGTTATTTGAAAGTATCCAAAGTTCTGGATCAAATTGAATGTCTTTTATAGGGAAATCTATAATTGCAGAAAACTTTTGACCTGAATATTGATGATCAAAAACAAGTAAAGTATCTTTTGTTTCACCAATCACTTTTATTGGAATTGGCATATCAAAAAAGGTCACAGTTGGATCAGAAGTTGATTGATTTACAGTTAAATCTAAATTTTTATCTGTTTTTTTCCAGACTACTTGATAACTCGGATATCCTTGTTTGTAAAACCAATTTTCAAAAAATGAAGTAAGATCTAATCCGCTTGTATTTTCAAAATGTGTAATTAAATCAGCTGTTCTTGCGTAACTATATTTTAATTGAGGGTCATTTAGGTAACTTTTTATAGAAGCAAAAAAGATAGAATCACCTAATTTCCATCTTAACATATGAAGTATATAAGCTCCTTTAAAATAACTTAAACGACCACTGAAAATTCTTGCGATATTAGTTGTGTCATCACAGAAAGTTGTTCCGTCGGGGAGGGTAGTAATATTTTTAATTTTTAGAGATTTCCAATTATACCAATTTTCAGGATGTAAATGTTGTTGAGCTAAACCCTCAAAAAAAGTAGCAAAACCTTCGTTTAACCAGATGTCTTCCCAGGTTCCACAAGTGATATAGTCACCGAACCATTGATGCGCAGCTTCATGAGCCATTAATGAGAAATTAAAGTCGCCCATTGAGCTCATCGTTTGATGTTCCATTCCACCTCCCCAGCCAAATTGAGCATGACCATATTTTTCTGCTGCAAAAGGATAAATGATTGTTAAGCTGTCAAACAATCTCATGATGTCAACAATTTCAGGTGTATGAACAGAAGCAGAATCAAAAGTTTCGGGATAAACATAATTTAAGACTTCATAAGAAGCTCCTGGATGATTTACATAATCTGAGTAATAAACATAGTTCGTAACACTAATTGCTAACAAGTAAGCAGCCATCGGGTAGTTACTTTTCCAATGATATAATTTGTTAGATCCAATAATACGTTCTTCGACTAATATTCCATTACTTGCAACTCTATTTACTGAGGGTGTTGTGACGATAATATCTATTGAATCAATTTTGTCATTGAGATTGTGTTTACAAGGCCACCAATTTTTACTTCCATATGGTTCAGATTTCGTAAAAATAATTGGGGCATTTTCATGAGTAGTTTGTACAAAAGTTTGTTGATTATCATCCAATGGAACGCCATGATAATAAATTGTTAATGAGTCTAATTGATGGTTTGGTAGGTTTCCAGTGAAGTTAATAGTTAATAAATCAGTAGGCGTAAGCGTATGAGAGAGTAAAGATGAATGATACAAAATTGAATCTATCGTCATATTTGAAGCAAGATCGAATTGAATTTGATTAAAAGTATTCGAGTTTGGCTTGAAATAAGAAGTGATATCACCAGAAATAAATTTAACAGCTGGATCAATTTGCCAATTACATCGGTGATAAATTAAATCATAATTGTTTGTTACTAAGCTTTTTTCAATGTTTTGATTTAGATGGTATCCTTTTTTTTCTAATTCGATTAAATCATCATAGTTGAAATTGTTATTTTGAGCAAAAAGTATGTTACAAATTGCAAAGCACCAAAAAACAACAAGAGATAGCCGAAATTTCATTTAATAAATTTAAAAACAATCAATTACTATAACAACAAAAGAGTAATTTTATTTTGTAAATTAGTTTTTATCTTTTATTAAAATTTTCTTTTTACTTATTTCGAAAGTACGAGGATCAACTTTTTGTTTTGAAATAGAAGTTGCTGTAACCATTGCAATGAAATCAGGATACTCGATTTTGTATTTTAAATACATCGATTTCATTTGTTTAGTAATAAAGTTTTTATTTGAATAGGTGAATTTATTATACCATTCTGGATTGATAGGTAACGAGTCAGCATTGTAGTAGATACTTATCGTTTTCTCTTTGTAATAGGTGACCAATTCATCACACATTATCCCTAAGATTTCTTCTTTGTTTTTATTGATTTGATACTTTAATATAGGTTCTCCTTTTTGTTGACAATCAAACCAGTATAATGTGTCGGAATTGTTTTTTTTGATATACGTTTTATTTGTTTGTTTGAGATAGAATTGCTCCAACATGATACCATCGTTGTATTTTTCAAAAAAGTTTCCTTCTTTAAAGTACAGAGTTGCATTTTGACCGAAAATAACTCTTAAAGCAATTGAATCGATAGAATTATTTTTAGGGATAAACGTATTGTGATATTCAATTATTCCTTCAAAATAAGGTTCTTTTTTGGATGAACAGGAAAATAAACTAACCGAAATAATAGTAATTAGAATGACAGTGTATACTTTGAAGTTCATCATGCTTGTATTATTTTAATGCTTTTTTACTGAAAACGATTTTTCTATAAACTGCAGTTACGAAAATACTATTTAAAGTACCTAACAATAACATTGCTAAAAGTCCTACGGTTGAAGTTGACAATGGACTAAAATTAGCTTTAATGTTCTTTTTGTAATGTTTTCTCAACTCAGTAATAGTCATCGTTTCGAAAGCTTCATTCGAAGAACGTATTTCTTTCAGCGCTTTTGGATCTTTAATTTGTTTTTCAAACCACATTTCACTTTCAGTAATTTGATGTCTGTTAAATTCTGTGTCAATCTTCGCGTAATATAAATACATGAAAGTACTAACTAAAATGGCATATATTAAACCTGATGTCATTCCGTTTTTCACATCTTTTAAAGCACTACTTTCTTCATCGATTTCTTTACGTTTCGTTAAATATAAACCAACAGAAATTGAACTTAATAGAAGAAAAATATTTGTCATAACTGCAGGAACAAGCATTTCGTTTGCTTTTCCCATTCCTAAAAAACTAATTTTCACCATCATCCAAATGAAAGCGAATAAAATCCCAACTTTAACTGTAATTTTCATTTTAAGTATAAAAAAATCCCGATCTAGTTATCTAAATCGGGACAAATGTAATTATTCCTTTTCTTAACGATTCATTGAAACTAAGAATTCTTCATTCGACATAGTGTTTTCCATGTTTGATTTTAAGAATTCCATTGCTTCTACTGAATTCATATCAGCGATAAATTTACGTAACAACCAGATTCGTTGTAAAGCATCTTTTCCAACCAATAAATCTTCTCTTCTTGTTCCAGAAGCTAAAATATCAATTGCAGGGAAGATACGACGATTAGAAATTTTACGGTCTAATTGTAACTCCATGTTACCAGTACCTTTAAATTCCTCGAAGATTACTTCATCCATTTTAGAACCAGTCTCAGTTAAAGCTGTTGCTAAAATAGATAATGAACCACCATTTTCAATTTTACGAGCTGAACCGAAGAAACGTTTTGGTTTGTGTAATGCGTTTGCGTCTACACCACCTGATAATACTTTACCTGAAGATGGAGAAACAGTGTTGTATGCTCTAGCTAAACGTGTAATTGAATCCAATAAGATACAAACATCATGTCCACATTCAACCATTCTTTTCGCTTTTTCAAGAACCATATTGGCAACTTTCACATGGCGATCAGCTGGCTCGTCAAAAGTTGAAGCAATTACTTCCGCTTTAACGCTTCTAGCCATATCAGTTACCTCTTCAGGACGTTCATCGATCAATAATACGATCAAATAAGTCTCAGGATGATTTGCAGCGATTGCGTTTGCAACATCTTTCAATAACATTGTTTTACCCGTTTTAGGTTGAGCAACGATTAATCCACGTTGACCTTTACCAATTGGAGCAAACAAATCCATTACTCTTGTTGAAAGTGTTTCTTGTTTATGTCCTGTTAATTTGAATTTTTCATCCGGGAAAAGAGGAGTCAAGTATTGAAATGGTACACGATCACGAATGTATGAAGGATGACGACCATTAATTGATTCAACTTTTACTAAAGGGAAGAACTTTTCACCTTCTCTCGGAGGACGAATAGATCCTTTAATTGTATCTCCTGTTTTAATTCCAAAAAGTTTGATTTGACTTTGAGAAACATAAACATCATCTGGAGATGATAAGTAATTGTAATCTGATGAGCGTAAGAAACCAAAACCTTCTGGTAATACTTCTAAAACTCCTTCAGCTGTAACAATACCAACTAAATCATACATTTCTTCATCTTTCTCCAATTGTTGATTGATGGCGTTTTGATTGTTGTTGTTGTTATTGTTATGATTATGTTGAGGATTGTTATTTCCTTTGTTATTATTGTTATTGTTCGGGTGATTGTGTTGCGGTCTATTTTGTTGATTTGGGTTGTTGCGTTGTTGATTTGGATTTTCCCCTTGATTTACAGGTTTTTTGTAATTAGGGTTATTTGGGTTTTTATGATTTGTATTTTGATTTTTATTTTCAAAACGTTCTCTTTGTTGATTTTGAACTGGTTGTTTAGGTTCGATATCTAACAAATTTTTACCAGCTGTAACTGGTGCAACATTTTCTTTAGCTTCAGGTGTAACTGATTCTGACGTTACTTTCTCACCTTTATCAGCTTCTTTTTCGAATAAATTTGGTTGAACGGTTTTATTTTCTGTACTAGCTCCGACAACAGAACCAGTTGAAGATGCAATTTTTTTAATTGTTCTTGCTCTTTTTGGTCTAGGAGTTTCTAAATCTGTAGTTTCAACTTTAGCCGTAATTTCTTCCGATTTTACTTCAACTATAGGTTCAGATTTCTCAATAACCTTTTCAACCTTAACTTTTACTTCTTTAACCTCTTTTACTTTTGGAGTTTTAGTTGGTTTAGAAGTTTCTTTTTGAACTGGTCCTGAAATGATTTTTTCAATTAAATCTGCTTTTTTAAGCGCTTCGAAATCTTGAATTCCAATAGTTTTTGCAATTTCTTTTAAGTCAGGAAGTTTTTTACTCTCTAATTCTTTTTTATCCATAAAAAATGATAAATGTTTTCTATTATGAAACCAAAGGTTTATTTATTTGAAATGTTTTGATTGTTGTGGGATTTGAAAAATTAGTAGTCTTCCCACGATACAATATTAAACATTTTCTTTATTTCGACAATAAAAAAAACATAAAAGGTTTAATTAGATATTAACATTAAATGTTTAATTTTTAATAATACTTATTTTTAGTTCTAAAATAGCTGAATATCGCTTCAAATAATTTTGTAGTATATTTGAAAAAATAATTTTAGAACTTACATATGAAATCATTAAATACTTTATTTTGGTACGTCACATCATTTATGTTGATTGGGTGTTTCTTTTATTTGGAGACCTTATTTCCAAGTATTAACAATAAAGTTTTTCAAACGATAAGATATCTATTAATGGGTGTTTTATTTTTGATTTCTTTCAAACGTAAAAAAATGTCTTTGTGGATCTTTTCTGCAATGATTCTTGCTGTAGAAGTTGGAATGGATTTCCCTGCATTTTCTCTGGAAATGGAGCGATTTGGTAAAATTTTTCTTCGATTGATTAAATCATTGGTTGCACCATTAATATTCGCAACTCTTGTAGTTGGGATTGCAGGTCACAGTAATTTAAAACAAATTGGTAGAATAGGTATAAAGAGTATTTTGTATTTTGAAATCGTAACTACTGTCGCTTTATTCATTGGATTGTTGGCGATTAATATTTCACAAGCAGGAGTGGGAGTTAAGGTTGAAACGACTCAAAAGTTTAAAGAGAAATCAACAGAGTTGTTAAGCCAAAACTTAGAACACAAGGATCATTTTGTCGATATTTTTCCTGAAAATATAGCGAAAGCAATTGCTGAAAATAATGTACTTCAAATTGTTGTTTTTGCAGTGATTTTTGCAATTGGTTTAGGAATGGTGAAACATCCAAAACCGAAAGAAACAATCTTGAATTTCTTTGAAGGATTAAGTGAAGTAATGTTTAAGTTCACTGATATTGTAATGTATTTGGCGCCAATTGCTGTTTTTGGTGCATTAGCAAGTACTGTAGCTAAATCAGGGGTTGACATTCTTCAGAATTTATTGCAATTAGTCGGGACATTATATGTAGCATTAATTGTCTTTGTTTTAGTAGTATTTTTACCAATTGCTTTATTTTTTAAAATTCCAATCAAACAATTTTTACAAAAGATTTACGAACCTGTTTCGCTAGCATTTGCAACAGCAAGTAGTGAATCTGCTTTACCTATTGCGATGGAAAATTTAGAGAAATTTGGAGTGGCTAAGAAAGTGGTTGCTTTTGTTATTCCAACTGGATATAGTTTTAACTTAGATGGAACGACTCTTTATTTATCATTAGCGACTGTTTTCGTAGCTCAAATGTGTGGTGTTGATTTATCAATTGGTCAACAAATTGGAATCTGCTTGACATTAATGCTAACTAGTAAAGGTGTTGCGGGTGTTAGAGGAGCATCATTTGTAATATTAGCAGGTGCAGTTGGTTCTATTAAAGGTTTAGATCCTGAAAAGGCAAGTGTTATTTTAGCAGTTGATGCTTTGATGGATATGGGAAGAACAAGTGTGAATGTATTGGGGAATTGCCTAGCAACAGTTGTTATAGCTAAAAGTGAAGGTGAGTTTGATATGGAGATTGCAACTGGTAAAAAAGAGTTTTTAGATTAATTAATCGAATGCTTAGAAATCGATTTTCATCGTTCAAAGACTTTCTTTGGAATCACAATTGGATTATTATTGTTTGTCTTTTTTTAGTGGTAGAATTATTTGTTTTCCCTTTAGGAAATTATCCATTAAATGATGATTGGGCCTATTCAAAAGCAATTAACGATTATCTTCTTACAGGAAAAATTGTTTACTCAAAATTAATTGCAATTCCTTTCCTAAGTCAATTTGGTATTGGTATACTATATTCTAAAATAGTTGGATTTTCATTTTTAAAACTCAGATTGCTTTCAATGCTAGTATCAAGTTTTTCTATATTTTTCTTTTATACATTAATCCAAAATTTTCTTTCAAATAAGGTTTTTCTATTTTTAGCGTGTATTTTTTTTGTTTTTAATCCTCTATTTTTAACAATCTCAAATACTTTTCTTCCTGATGTTTATATTCTATTATGGGGTTTAATATCTATATATTTTATTGTTAAGTTTATTTACACTGAGAATAAATATTATTATTTACTCTTTCTAATAATAAGTGTAATTGGAACTACAACTCGTCAGTCAGGTATTTTAATTCCATTTGTTTTCGGTGTTTGGTTTCTTTTGAAGAATAAAAAAACGATTAATTATAAAACTATAAGTGTTGCATTATTTCCATTAATAATTAATTTTTTGGCTTTGAATATTTTTCAAAAGATTGCAAAGTCTGCTGATTTTCTTCCAATGAATTATAATTTACAATTGTTCTCGCTTAAGAGAGCTATATTAAATGCTCCATTACATTTAATCTCTACCACGACTTATTATTTTTTCACATCATTGATTTGTTTAAGTTTATTTGTTTTTCCAATTGTTTTATCACAGTTTAAAAAAATAAAAACATTGACATTGAATTCTAAAATTAATCGATTGATATTAGTTTTTTTACTTTTCTTCTTTGTCGTTAAGATTTTAGTTTTCAAATCATTTACTCCGTTTGTAGGAAATATTTTTCAACTACATGGAATTGGTCCAATTATAATGACAGGATATAATTCAGATTTAATGGAAGTTCATTCTATTTCACAGAAGCTAATCTTTGGCTGTTTAAGTTTTATTGGGACGATTTCATTTTATAGTTTTTTGATTTTAATCTTCGATTTTATTAAGTCGGAAAAAAATCAGAATGTCAAAAACATTATTTTCATTTTAGGGTTATTAATTGTCTTGTATTTATTATTGATAAGTGTAAACTATGCAAATGATAGGTATTTATTGTTCATTTTACCATTTTACATTTTATTGAATATGCTATTTTTAGATGGCTTAAATAATTATAAATTCAAATGGATGATACTTTTCTGTATCTTCTTTTCAGTTGTAATTGTAAAGGATTATTTTCAAATAAATGATGCAAAATGGAAAGCTATTCATTTCGTGGAGGATGAATTAAATGTAACTGAAAGTAAGATTGATGCAGGTTTAGAATACAATGCTTTCGCAAACGAACATAAAACATTAAAATTTAAAAGTGATAAAAAAAGGTGGTGGTGGATCGTTGATGATCAGTACATTATTTCACCAATTCAACATTTTAGAAATTATAGAATCATAAAAATAATCAATGTGAATTCATCCTTTGTTTCTAATATAAATTCAATTAATGTATTTAAAAGGCCGAATTGATTAATCGTACTAACATCTATTTGCTAACAACTTCGGAATTGTTAAGCGAATTGATTCTATCTCTTTTGTAATTTTGTATTCAAAAATTTCAATTATGTCTTCAGTTTTGATTGTCATTGTTTTAGTGTGTTACTTCGGTGTTTTAGTCGGGATTTCCTATTTCACTTCTAAAGGAGCAAATTCAGAATCTTTTTTCTCAGGAAATAAGCAAAGTCCTTGGTATTTAGTAGCTTTTGGTATGATTGGAACTTCGCTTTCAGGAGTAACTTTTATCTCTGTTCCTGGAGCTGTTGGAGCAGGAGGATGGCACTATTATCAATTGGTAATTGGTTTTTTTATAGGTTATTTTGTCGTTTCTTATGTTTTGTTGCCTTTGTATTACAAATATAATTTAACATCAATTTATCGTTACTTAGAATACAGATTAGGATTTAGCGCTTACAAATGGGGAGCAGGATATTTTATCATTTCTAGAACTTTAGGAGCAACTGTTCGATTGTATTTAGTAATCAATGTGTTGCAAATATTTGTGTTCGATGAATTGAATCTTCCTTTTTGGTTTACGACTTGCTTAATTATGACAATGATTGTAATGTATACCTTAAAAGGAGGAGTAAAAACAATCGTTTGGACTGATACTTTACAGACTGTTTTCATGTTATTAGCTTTGGTGGTTTGTATTTTTTCTATCAAAGATGTTCTTGGTTGGGATTGGTCGAGTATGTGGTCGCATTTAGAGCATAAAAACATGACAAGTCTTTGGGGTACAGATCCTTTGAAGAAAGATTATTTCTTAAAACATATTTTAGGAGGTGCGTTTATAACGATTACTATGACTGGTTTGGATCAAGAAATGATGCAGAAAAATATCAGTGTTAAAAGTTTGAAGGACGCACAGAAAAATATATTATCATTTTCATTTGTTTTACTTTTAGTGAATGCTTTATTCTTGTTTTTAGGAGGTATTCTTTATTTGTATGCTCAAAGAAATGGATGGGAATATAAACCGGATGATATGTTTCCTTCAATTGTTCGTGATCATTTACCTCAAGGAATATTCATTATTTTTATAATTGGTTTAATTTCAGCACTTTTTCCTTCTGTAGATGGTGCAATTACTGCGTTGACTTCTTCTTTTTGTATTGATATTCTAGGCTTTCAAAGACGTACAGATTTGAATGAGCAACAACAAACTCGATTAAGAAAAAAAATACACTTAACCTTTGCTGTCATTTTTACTTTATTAGTATTTTTCTTTAAATGGAAAGATGATAAAAGTATAATCGATTTAATATTTGTAATTGCAGGTTACACTTATGGTCCACTTTTAGGTTTGTTTTCATTTGGAATATTAACAAAAAGAGCTTTAAGAAATTTCATGGTTCCAATCGTTTGTATTCTTTCACCTGTGATATGTTTTATTTTAGATTTATATTCTGAAAGATTATTTGGTGGTTATAAATTCGGAAATGAAATGTTGATTTTGAATGGTTTAATAACATTTACTTTATTATATACTTTTAGTAAAACTAAATTGATTGAAGATGAAATTACAATTGCATGATAACGGTTTACATTTGCGTTTTGCACCTTTAACATTGACTCGACCTTTGGGTAATCTTCGAATGGGGATTTTTACGAATGACGAACGTTGGAAATTGTTTTTGCCTGATGCTGAAGTATCTTTCATCACGGAATCTTATTTACAAGCTAAATATCCTTTATCATCAGAGTATGGAATTCAAGTAAATGCTCAAATCATTCCGAATGAAGATGTTGTAGCTTCAATTTGTCATTTAGAAGCAGATTCTATTTTGATGTATAATTCAATTTGGATTGCAAAAACAGGAAATGCAACTAATAAAATAGATTTTATAGGTGAAGAGCCAATTGTACTTGAAAATAGATGGCACATTTACCAGAAAAACGATGCTGTTTTAAAAGCTGATTTTCAATTAATAACGAACGGTAGGGTGTCACAAACTTTATCTGATACAAATATTGTTATTGGTGATGAATCATTGATCTTTTTAGAAGAAGGAGCTGTTGTTGAAGCATCAATTTTAAACACTAAAACTGGCCCGATTTATATTGGAAAAGATGCTGAGATAATGGAAGGTTCAGTTGTTAGAGGTCCTCTTGCTATGTGTGAACATAGTGCCTTGAAATTAGCTACTAAAGTTTATGGTGCAGTGACGTTAGGTCCTCATTGTAAAGTGGGTGGTGAAGTAAATAATGTTGTTTTTCAAGCTTATTCTAATAAAGGTCATGATGGATTTTTAGGGAATGCTTTGATAGGAGAGTGGTGTAACCTGGGCGCAGATACAAATACATCAAATTTGAAAAATAACTACGGTAATGTTTCAACTTATTCTTTTGAAACAGGAAAAGAAGAAAAAACTGACATACAATTCATGGGCGTTTGTATGGGAGACCATAGTAAATGTGGAATTAATACCATGTTTAATACTGCAACAGTAGTTGGTGTTTCTTCAAATGTTTATGGTTCTGGTTTTCCGGATAAATACGTTCCTTCATTTAGTTGGGGGGAGCCATCTCAATTAGTTCCTTTCCGATTCGACAAAGCAATTGAATATTCTAATAATATGATGAATAGAAGAGGATTAGAACTAAGTGAGGCTGAAATTAGTATTTTGAAAACAATCTGCGAGAAATAGGATTATTCTAAACTGTAAAAGTCTTTGAATTGTTTAGATATTGTTGATTTATCAAACTTATCTTTGATTGAATCTGCAATTTTTGAATGATTATAATCTATTTTAATTGCTTCAAGGATATTCTTTTTCCAATCAAGTGAATTGTTTTCACAAATGAATCCATTTACTGTGGTAATAATACTCTCGGCTATTCCGATTTTACTTGTAATAACTGGCGTTCCGGTAGCTAGTGCTTCAACGATTACAACAGAAAATGTTTCGTAATCAGAACCATGTAGGAAATAATCAGTTGATTGAAGAACTGTGTTGATTTGTGTCGATTTAAGTATACCTAAATAATTTATTTTAAAATTATATTTTTTATTTTTTATTTCTTCAATTTGCTTTCCTTCTCCGATTAGATTTATTTCAAAATCTATATCATTTGATAATTGTTCAAGCGCATCTAGGAAATAAAAAGGGTTTTTAGGTAAATTCCATTGTGCAATTGCACAAAATTGAAGTGTGTTGTTTTTAACTTTGTTTTTGAATTGAAATTCACTTGAGTCAATTATGTTAGGAATTATTTGTACTTTTTCAAGATTCAAATACTCTTTGATTTCATTTTTTAAAAACGTTGATACAACTGAGATTCTATAACAATTTTGATAAGCTTTTAAACCAATTTTCTTATAAATATTTGTCTTAAAAAAATGGTTTACTTTAGACCAATGTTCAGTATGGTATTGAGGTAATTTGTGTTTTTTTGAAATTTTATAACCAATAATAGCGGAAGGAAATAAAATGTTTGTGTGAACTAAATTGTATTTTGAAATATCAATTGAGAATTTTTTACATAAACGATTGAATAAGAAGTATTGATATGGAAGGGCGAAGTATAAAAACTTATAATATTTAGATCTAATTTTTATACAGTATTTTACATAATTATCTTCAATTGTTTCTGTTAATTCTAATTTAAAAATATCTTTTGATGATTCGATATCGAAATGTATAACAGTGATTTGAGAAAATTCAACAATTGCTTCAGCATGTTTTTGAATGAAGATTCCTTTTGTTGGATATACATCATTAGGTAACCAATGCGAAATAAACAATACTTTATTATCCACTTAATTTGCTTTAAAAATATAATTTCCCCACGTTGAAAACGCTCCCTCATGTTTTGTTATTTTCCCACGGAATAGGGTGTAAGCTTGGTAACCAAATTCTTCTAAATAATCAGTGACATCTTTTACTGTGTAATTTGCAGCACCAAAAGTGTCGTCATTTAATTCAATCAATATCATCGGTTTAAATCTTGATAAATGATTTCGCATTCCTTTTAAAGCAAATAATTCGGAACCTTCAATATCAATTTTTATAAAATCCATTCGTTCGATTTTATTTTCAAATTCGATATCAAATATTTTTAAATCAATTGTTTCTTCTAGGTCAACTCTATCGCCTGTTGCATATAAAGTTGATAACCCTTCATGTATTCCCGAGTGTAAATCTTCATCTAAAGAAGTGTAAATTGGAAGTGAGGCAACTTGATCAGATAAACCGTATTTATTTACATTTATATTTTTAAATGAATTTAACGCTATATTTTCAGTCAACATCCCATGCTGTTTACTAACTGGTTCAAATGAAATGACTTGACCTTGAGTTAATAAAGATGCTGCAAAAAGAGAAAATTCACCTTGATTTGCACCAATGTCAACTAAAACCATGTTTGATTTAAGAAAATTATTTAAAAATACAATTTCATTTACATGATGGAATCCAGACCAATAAATACTACCACCCATGTAGCTTGTTTTATCAACTTTCATAGTAATATTACCCATACATTTTTTTATAATTATGGGAATATTTTTAATACCTTTTGTATAGTTTCTAGTTCTTAATTTTCGTGAGAATCTAATTAATAACATACCTAATAAATAGGTTGATTTATTAAAAATAAGTGGAGCAATTGCAGCTCTTAATATTTTGGGCATGAAATTACTCATGAATATCAGATTAAGAAATAAATGTTTGAATTAAATGTAATTTTGAAATCGGAACGAAAAAGTAATTACTTTCATGATTATGATTTTCGTCTTTGATTCTTGTAATTTCCTTCAATTTATTTGTTTTTGATTGAAATTGAAAGATTTTATATTGTAATTTATTTGCAATAATGTCTTGTATTTCATCTTCAATTTTACCTTCTAGTACTTCACAAATAATAATAGGTTGATTTTTAATTATTTGATCTAGACCTCCATTAAAAATCTTATCTTCAGTTCCTTCTGTGTCAATTTTAATCAAATCTATATCTGTGATATTATTTTGTTCAATAAAACTATTTAATGTTGTGGATTCAACTTTGTATTTTTTGAAATTGTCAATACCCCAAGTATTTGTAGTGTTTCCTATTCCACTAGCATGATATTCTCTATATAGAAATTTTTGATTTCTCTCTTCATAAAAATCAATTTCGCCATCACTGTCACTTAAAGCTTTTTCAATAAAAGTAATAGTGTGTAATTTATTTTTTTTAATATTTTCCTTGAAAAAATATCTTGGACCTTTGGAAGGTTCAAATGCGAAGACATTTAAGTTCGGGTTTATTGTTTTACCTAACATTGAATAATATCCAACATTAGATCCTATATCTAAAAATGTTCTTGATGATTTAGCTAATTCCTTAAAAATATTGGAGAATTCAAATGTGCAACCATGATCTTCCCAATATAAAGTTTTTGCCATCGTACAAGTTTCATTAGCAACAAAATATATTTTTTTATTGTTATCGGCTTTCACACTAATAATACCATTAATTGGAATTTTATATTTAGAAGAAAGTGATGATCTAAAAGGTCTAAGTATAGATCTGATAATTAGATTAAATAATGGGAAATAGAATATTTTATATAGTAATTGCATTGAGAATGAATTATTGAAATCAAAATTTAATAAGTAAAAATAGCATTTTTCTTTATAATTAGTCAGTGAAATTGCTTATTGGCATAAATTCAGATGAATTATTTATTTTCTAATAACAAAATGCTCTTTTTCTTGTTGTTTTCGTGGAATAATAATTCCCATTCGAAATAGATCAATTGTTAAATTATATTCAGATGATTGAATAATTTTATTCCAAGCACTTAACATAGAATCACTCCAGCGAATATCATCTAAAATAAAAATGGTATCGTTGTGAGAATAGTGTTTTAGATGTTCTAAATAATTAATTAATGCTTCACCATCATGATGTCCATCTACAAAAATAAGATCGAATTTTTTTTCAGTATTTTCTTTTAAAAAATGGATGAATGTTGAATTTATACATTTTACATTTAAACAATCTGATTTGTGAAGATTTTCAACTGCTACCTTATGAATTTCTGGACAACCTTCTAAAGTGATAATTTGACAATCACTATTTGCTTTTGAAAAATGAAAACTACCAACTCCAAGTGAGGTGCCTAATTCTAATATATTTTTAGGTTTATAAAACTTGGTTATTTTATATAGTAAAACACCATATTTCCCCTTGGAGGTATTTGTTTTGAATATAGATTTTACACTTCTGATATTACCTAAACGTTTTGAACCAGCACCAAAATCAGTTATTTCAATAGTTTTTTTGTCGTTTTTTAAAGAATTGAATAGTTTTTTTCTTTCTAAAACAAAATTATTGTCCATATTTGTTTTTAGACATTCACTGACAAATTGATAAACGAAAGGTGAATGCGTACCGTGACGTCCTTTTGCTTTAAAAAAATAGGATATGTATTCAGAAAGTATGTTCACAGTACAAATAAACAAAACTTTAGAATATTATCATGACAATTGTACCAAATTCAAAAATTGAGGAACAAAAAAATAAGGTTGTTGGAAATCATCCAGAAGTAAAATTAGAAGCTCCATGTAAGATAAACGATGGTATTTTGTCGTTTTCTAAAAATGAGACTCTTGATAAAATAAAATTATTTGAAAATACAGATTTCACATCTTGTTTTTTTATTCCAGCTTCAGGTTCGGGATCAAGAATGTTTCAATTCTTATTTGATTTTTTAGAAGAGCCAAATGAAGAGAATAGAGGGCAAGTTGAGCGTTTTTTAAATCATATTTCTGATTTTGCATTTTTTCAACAATTACCTATTTCAATTCGTAAAAAACTAAAAAATCACGATTTTGAATTAGATGAATTTGTTTCTTATTTATTGAATGGACATGGTATGGGGTATGGTGATTTACCAAAAGGTTTAATTCCATTCCATAAAAATGACCCATTTATTTTGACTCCTTTTCAAGAGCATGTTTTACAAGGTGCAAAAGTAATTGATGAAAATGTAAAATTTCACTTTACAGTTCAATCAAAATTTAAAGCGAAAATTGAACAAGTTATTCAAAACATTCAAGGTTTAACAGGTCAAGTATACAATATAGAATTTTCTGAACAAGATAAAGCATCTAATGCTATTGCTTTCAAATTAGACGGTGAAGTTTGTATCAATGAAAAAAATGAAATATTAGAGCGTCCTGCTGGTCATGGTGCTTTATTAACTAATCTTAATGAAATTGATTCAGATTTAATTTTCATTAAAAACATTGATAATGTTCAACATATTTCAAAATCAAAAGAAACAAGTGATACTTGGAAGTTTTTAGGAGGAATATTATTAGAATTTAAAAGAGAAGCAGGTAAAGTTTTTGAAAATCCGTCTTTAGAAGGAATCATTACTTTGAATAAAAAATATCAAATCTACAATGAAGAATTGTTGAACAAGTTGTCAATGAATGAATTGTTAGATCTATTAAATAGACCAGTTAGAGTTTGTGGAATGGTTCGAAATGAAGGTCAACCTGGTGGAGGTCCATTTTGGATTAATGATAATGGAGTCATTTCAAAACAAATCGTTGAGAAGTCTCAAATCACAATGCGTGGTGAACAATATAGATTAATGGTTCAAAGTAACTTCTTTAATCCTGTAATGATAGTTGCTTCTGGAAAAGATTTGAAAAACAACAAATTGGATTTAGAAAATTACAAGGATGATTCCAAGTTTTTCCTGGTTAAAAAGAAATATAAAGGTCAAGATATACGATTTATTGAATTACCAGGATTATGGAATGGTAGTATGGCTCATTGGAATAGCTTATTCGTTGAAATCCCTTCAGATACATTTAGTCCTGTAAAAACAGTTTTAGATCTTTTAGAGTCAGCACATTTATAAGCTTTATAATGAATTGGAAAGTAAAATCATTATTGAGTTTTAGTATATTCGTTTATATATTAGTATCTTCTTTTAGAAATAATGAAACGAAAACTATTTCAAATCCGGTTTTTTATAAAACGGAGAATGTCATTGTTTTAGTTATTGATGGTCCACGTTTTTCAGAAACATTTGGTGATTCAACAAGAAAATACATTCCTCATTTAGCAAATGATTTAGCACCAAAAGGAGTATTGCTCACAAATTTTAAAAATAACGGTACAACAACAACTGTATCAGGGCATGCTGCAATTACTTCAGGGGTGTATCAAAATTTAAAAAATAATGGTTTAGACTTTCCAAAATACCCATCTTTTTTCCAGTATTATTTGAAAGAGAAACAACTGTCAAAAGATAAAGCATGGATAATTTCGAGTAAAGGGAAATTAAATATCCTTTCGAACGCTAAAAAGAAAGATTGGAAAGATGTTTATTCACCAATGTCATATTGTGGAAATAAAGGGTCTGGAGATGGTTATGTTGGGGATGTAGAAACTTGGGGAAATGTTAAACGCATTCTTTCAGACTATAAGCCTAATTTGTTATTAATAAATCTTTTAAGTGTTGATGTTACTGGTCATAATAACAATTGGGAAGGATATTTAGAAGCTTTGAGAAACACAGATAACTATGCATTTGAATTGTGGAATATTTTACAAAAAGATGAAAAATACAAAGATAAAACAACATTGATTATCACAAATGATCACGGTCGACATTTAGATGGTCACAAAAATGGATTTGTAAGTCATGGTGATAAATGTGAAGGTTGTAAACATATTTATTGTATTGGATTAGGTCCAGATTTCCAGGTGAATAAAGTTTCCAATGAAGCTTACGAATTGATAGATATAAGCCAAACAATAGCTGCTTTGCTTCAGTTTCATATGCCGACTTCTAAAGGGAAAATAATTAAGGATTTCTTTTAATTTATTTCTTTTCGATTCTTAAACCTATTTCCATTGCTGAAGCTAAACTTTTACTTGGGAATAATGATTCTATTCTATACGTGTAAAGTCCATCTTCTTTGTACATTAAATTATCATTGATGACATGTTTACTATCCCAGATCTCAAGAGCTGGTTCGCCAATATATTCTCCATTATCATTAATAATCTTCAAATTTACTATTGTTGATTTTTCTTCATTTGAAGGTGATATTTCAATTACTTTAACTTTAAATGATTTGTATTGAAATCCTTCAGTGAATCTAAACAATAGAGTTGATTTGTAGGTCGCTTTAGTATCTTTTAAATCAAATTTAAAAGTCTTAATATCTTTGGTTAACCATTCTAAACCTGGTGACAACTGTTGATTTTCTTCAAAAACTACTTTTTTGGATTGACAACTGTATAAAACAGTTAAAAGAATTGAAAGTGTAATAATTTTTTTCATGATACTTTTTATTATTTAAATCCAGTTATTTCTAAAAGTAACAAAAAAAGGTTGCCAAAAATTGACAACCTTCATAATGTTTTATAAGTATTTTAATGATTGGATGAAACTGGTTCTTCTAAAAATTCACCACATCCGATATAGAATTGTGCATTTTCTGTAATCATATAAGCTTTTCCTCTATTTAATCCTTCACCTAAATCGTGAAAACAAGGACAACTTTCAGCACTTTCAGGATCAAAAAACTCCATAACCAACACGGCTGTTTTACCATTTTCGCCTTTCATAACCCATGATTCTGCAATTTCTTTTGATGATCCTTCTGGACCAGGTTTGCTAACCAACGTATATGCGAATGAATTTTCCCCAACGTATAAAACTAAATTTTTACCACCGTCATAATCCAAGGTCCAAGCAGGTTCTTGACCACTTGCTATAACTGATTGTGTTCTTCCTATTGAGGAAAAACCAATGAATGCTGCAAAAAGAATAATTGATTTCATGACCTTTGTTGTTTGTTGAGTTAATTTACGTATTTGAAATTGATATGTTTCATAATAAACGTGAAAATTATCAAAATCTTATTTTTAAGTCTTTAATTGGCTATTTGAATTAACATTCAAGTGACGCATC
>Ga0315907_10000062_pt1 | contig 149576 bp, 129 predicted proteins | sample LakEriMetagenome_3_FD_203525 | JGI IMG/M metagenome (GOLD analysis project Ga0315907, IMG submission 203525) | Freshwater fungal communities from buoy surface, Lake Erie, Ohio, United States - Buoy 12 MA123 | ecosystem: Environmental > Aquatic > Freshwater > Lake > Lake biofilm | place: USA...
TCGGCTTCGGTTTTTAAATTATCTAGGGCCTGATACAAACTCAAGCGTTCCGCGACATTATTTACATAGGTATCTGGCAGACGGACTTCAAAATCTGATTCAAACACACACTCGTTTACAAAGCCACTAAAATTATCGGTGGTGCGTTCATCGAACAGGGTTTTAAATTCTGTTTCTCGCAGTTCTTGAAGTGCTTCATTGAGTATTTTCTGATACATTTCAAAGCCTATTTCAGAGATAAAGCCGCTCTGTTCACCCCCAAGCATATTTCCAGCGCCGCGAATATCCAAATCCTTCATGGCAATGTTAAATCCGCTGCCTAAATCCGAAAACTGCACCAAGGCTTCCAAGCGTTTTCTTGCTTCTGAATTTAATACACTAAAACGCGGTGCAATCAGATAGCAGAACCCTTTTTTATTACTTCGCCCAACCCGACCGCGCAATTGATGTAAATCACTTAAGCCAAATTGATGCGCTTCATTGATGATGATGGTATTGGCATTAGAAATGTCAATTCCTGACTCAATAATCGTGGTTGCCAAGAGTACGTCAAAATGACCTTCCATGAAGTCCATCATAACTTTCTCTAACTTTTCTCCATCCATCTGGCCGTGACCTATCCCCACCCGTAAGCCTGGGCATAAGCGCTGTAATAAGCCCGAAATCTCCATCAAGTTAGACACCCGATTATTCACAAAAAACACTTGCCCTCCCCTACTTACTTCGTAAGAAATAGCATCTCGGATAATTTCTTCGTCGAAGGAAATAATCTCTGTGAGTACGGGTTGGCGGTTCGGAGGCGGCGTGTTAATGATGCTTAAATCACGTGCGCCCATCAAGGAAAACTGCAGCGTTCTTGGGATAGGGGTAGCCGTTAAGGTTAAGGTATCTACGGTAGCCCGAATCGTTTTTAATTTATCCTTAACCGCAACACCAAATTTTTGTTCCTCGTCGATGATCATGAGTCCGAGGTCCTTGAATTTCACCTTACCTGCAACAATGGCATGGGTTCCAATGAGTATATCAATTTTCCCTTCTTTTAAGCGCTGAAGGGTATCGCTTGTATCCTTTGCCGACTTAAAGCGATTGATGTAATCCACCGTGCAGGGGAATTCTTTTAAGCGCTCTTTGAATGATCGAACGTGCTGCATGGAAAGAATCGTAGTTGGAACTAATACGGCCACTTGTTTACTATCGCACACCGCTTTAAATGCAGCTCGCACCGCGACCTCTGTTTTTCCAAAGCCTACATCGCCACAGACCAAGCGATCCATTGGTAAGGCAGATTCCATGTCTTTTTTTACGTCTTGGGTTGCCTTAAATTGATCTTGCGTGTCTTCATACATGAAGGAGGCTTCCAACTCATTTTGCAAGTAGGTATCTGGAGAAAAGGAAAACCCGGGTTGGGCCTTACGGGTCGCGTACAACTGAATCAAGTCATAGGCCAACTCCTTTATCTTCTTCTTGGTCTTATTCTTCAAGGTGGCCCAAGCTTGCGTTCCTAGTTTATTAACTTTTGGAATCGATCCTTCCTTGCCTGTAAACTTTGATATGCGATGCAACGAGTGAATTCCTACATACAAGACATCTCCGTCTTTATACACTAAACGAACGGCTTCTTGGGGTTTACCATTCACATCAATGGTTTCAAGGCCGGAGAACATCCCCACCCCGTGATCGATGTGGGTCACATAATCTCCTTTTTGAAGGTTATATAATTCCTTTAGGGTAAGCGCTTGACTGGCTTGACGAAATCCTTCTTTCAATTGAAAGCGGTGGTACCGTTCAAACACTTGATGGTCTGTATAACACAGTAGTTTTTGCGCAGGAAGAATAAACCCTTCATGCAAGGCAAAATGATTTCGAATAATCGGGATTCCATCGCCTGTATCTTCAAAAATTTGTTCTAAGCGTTCGAGTTGACGGGGCTGGTTAGAAAAAAAATGAAGGCTATATCCCTCCGTTGCATATTGGGTAAGGTCTTTTCTAAGGAGGTCGAAGTTCTTATTGAATGCAGGCTGGGCAATCGATTTAAATGTTATTACTTCTGTAAGGTTCTTGTTGACTGCCTTGCCCCAATGGATGGTGGGTATTTTAGATAATGAATCATGTAACTGAAGGTTGTCTAAAAATAAGACCTCGGGAGGTGTTAAAGGGATTGTGCTGCTTGATTTTGTGAACATTGTCTTTGCCTTAACAAACATGTTGGAAATGGTGTCTTCAAAGACTTCCACGTTATGAATCCAGCACATCGCATCACTTCCAAGGTAGGAGAACAAATCAGAAACTTCCGCTAATAAGTGGGTTGATTGCACATTTGGAATGACATTGAAAAACTTATAGTTTGCTTGCGAAAGTTGGGTGGTTGGGTCAAATCCTCTTATCGTTTCAACCTCATCGCCAAAGAACTCAATTCTAAATGGATGGTCGGCAGAAAATGAAAACACATCTAAAATTCCTCCACGAATGGCAAATTGTCCGGGATGGTAAACAAAGTCTACGCGGTCAAACCCATATTCTAAGAGTAATTCATTTAAAAAATCCACCGTGTATTCCTTTCCGACCTCGATTTTCATGGTGTGATTCACCAGTTTTCGTTGAGTAGGCACTTTCTCGAATAAGGCTTCCGGATAGGTGACAATGAGCGCTTTTTTATCGGAGTTCATGCGCTCCAATACTTCTGCGCGGTATACTACATTCGCATTATCTGTTTCCTCTAATTGGTAGGGGTTTTTCATGGATGCAGGAAAAAACAGGGCCTTCTCTTGATCACCACAAATGCCTTGTAAATCATTCAAGAAATAAGCCGCGGCTTCTTTGTTTTCAAGTACAAACAAGTGTTTCCCTCCTTTGACTTGGGCGGTAGCGACTGCATAAAACGCTAAAGATGAGCCAACTAATCCTTCCCATTGGAGTGCTTTTTCTCCAGTACGCAAAAGGTTTAGCGTTGTTGAAATTTCTGAAGATTGCTGTACAATCGAAAGCGCCGAGCGGTTTTCCATGCGGGGCTCAAAGGTAGGCAATCAAAAGAAAAAGAAAACGAATTATTTCAAAAAAGACATGGCTTTTTCCACCATAAGTTTGGAACCAACGAAGTAGGGTACGCGCTGATGTAGTGCTGTTGGAACAATGTCCATAATTCGCGTTTTTCCGGTGGTCGCTAAGCCTCCGGCTTGTTCAGCCAGAAAGGCTAAGGGATTACACTCATATAGTAAGCGGAGCCTGCCTTCAGGAGAAGCATCCACCGCTGGATAGATGTAAATCCCACCTTTAATTAGATTTCTATGAAAGTCTGCCACTAAGGACCCAATATATCTTCCTGAATAGGGCATTCCCGTTTGATTTTCTCTGCTTTGACAATACTGAATATACTTGACCAAACCGGGGTCACATTCATTAATGTTTCCTTCATTCATGGCATATAAACGGCCGTTTTCCGGCATCTGCATGGAAGGATGCGAAAGACAATATTCGCCAATCGAAGGGTCGAGTGTAAATCCATGCACGCCTTTTCCGGTGGTATAAACCAACATGGTAGAGGAGCCATAAAGCACATACCCTGCAGCTACTTGTTCGGTACCCGGTTGAAGCATGTCTTCAAGGGTTGCTGGACCTCCTACTTCGGAAACTCTTCTGTAGATAGAAAAAATGGTTCCAATGGATACGTTTACATCAATGTTACTTGAACCGTCGAGCGGGTCAAACAGCACAACATACTTACCGTGTTTGGCCGCTTCAGAATCAAAGGCAACAAAGTCATCGTTTTCTTCGGACGCAATGCCACAAATAACACCACTTGCTGAAAAAGCTTTAATAAAGGTGTCATCGGCAACAACATCTAATTTTTGTTGCGCTTCTCCTTGTACGTTCACATTTCCTTGAGCACCTAATATATGATCTGCCAAGCCCGCCATTCGGACATCGCGGCTTATAAGTTTTGAGGCTAGGGCTATGTCATTAAGGATGGCGGTTAACTCGCCCGATGCAAAAGGAAAATCCTGCTGATTCAGCAGGATAAACTCGTTTAGCGTAATGATTTTTGACATGGCATTAGGTAAACCAATGTCCATAAATTTCTTGAACCTCTACCGGATTGAGTATTAAAGTAGGAATCAATGCATCGTTTGTGATAATATATTGTTCGTATTTTGCATTGAATACGCTAAAAATATTGCTGCGATTAAGATTCATGATTGAGATTAAATCGGCATTGATCAGGCTCGCATATTTAACCACCTCTCTCTCAAAATCTCCATGAGGCAGTATTTTCGTATCCATTTCAATGTTTCGTTCTTTGAAGAATACTTCACAAACCGATTTATGAGCTTCAAGCTGTGCTTGAAGATCTGGATCTGATTCGTCTGGTAGTGCAATATGAACTTTCGAACTGAAATACTCGGCTAATTTAGCAACCGTTGAAAGTTTTTGACGCGTCTGAATGTGTAGGTCCAACGGAACAACAATAGATTTATATCCTCCCTCTTTAACCGCCTTGTCCTGAACAATTACAAACGGAACCTGAGAGCTGGTTACAACACGTAGGGCATAACTTCCCGTAATATGTTGCCATCCATGTGCGCCATGGGTACCCATAAAAATCAATTCGGATTGATGTTCAACCGCAAATTCGGAAATACTCTTAAAGATATTCCCAATTCGTACATTATTCGTTAATGTAACCCCTTCCACACCTTTAGATGCAATAATATCATCAATTTTATCAGTGGCAGAATCAACCTCCGCTTCGTCCTCTACTACATGTAAAATATGAATGGTGGTGTTTGCTTTTTTTGCAGTTTCAATAGCATGGTCTAATGCAACATTTGCAACTGAGGTGAAATCATGGGGAACGGTAAATGACTTATGTTTCATAACGATATAATTTACAACAAAGTTAATGGAAAGTAACAAGATTTAATAACTTTGAACTAAGGAATTTTAAATGATTTTATACCTGATTAGCGTAATTCATGTACTCCTATGAAAATTATTGGGCGACTTATAAAAAAAACAACAGAACTGGGCTACAAACGGATTAATCGAAAACAGCTTAGTTACCAACATCAGTTAAATACCCTTGTTGATCTTTTAACAAAAGCGCAACATACTGAATTTGGTTTTTTTCACGATTTCAAATCGCTGTTGAACAGTAAAAACGCAGTAAGTAAGTTTCAAGGCATTATTCCCATTATGGATTACGAAGAATTTTACACCAAGTGGTTGCACCATTCGATTTCCGGCAAAAGTGATTGTACCTGGCCTGGGAAAATAAAGTATTTTGCCTTGTCTTCTGGGACCACGGGCAGTCCAAGCAAGCGAATTCCAGTGAGTATGGAAATGATTCGTTCGTTTCAGCGGAGCAGTATTCGTCAATATGCCATCTTACATGCCCTTGACTTGAATGAAGAATTTTTTAGTGCTTCGGGGCTTGCCGTTGGGGGTTCAAGCAAACTTAAAAAAGTTGGATCCCGTTACGAAGGAGACTTAAGCGGTATTTTAAAAAAACACACCTCTATTCTTGTTAAACCGATAACCAAACCAGGAAATGCTATTTCTGCAATTCCAGACTGGAACGATAAGCTCAATGCCATGGTAGAAAAGGCCCCTCAGTGGAACATCGGTATTATTGCAGGAATTCCCAGTTGGTGTATTATGCTCATGGAGCGAATCGTTGAACGACACCAACTCAACAGCATACACGATATTTGGCCAAATCTCAGGGTGTACGTCCACGGAGGCGTATATATGGATCCCTATGTCGGACGATTATCGAATATTTGTAGCAAAGAAGTTTTTTTACTTGACACCTATTTAGCCAGCGAGGGGTACTTTGCTTTTCAAACTTCTCCGTTTGAAAAAGGCATGAAGTTATTGCTTAATAATGGCATCTTCTTCGAGTTCATTCCATTTGATTCTAGATTTTTTAATGAAGACGGTGAATTGATATCCGCACATAAAGCGCTCACCGTGAGTGAAGTTAAGGAAGGGGTCGATTATGCCTTAGTCATTTCAACGAATGCCGGCTTATGGCGCTATTTGATTGGAGATTTAGTGCGTTTTATTGATGTAAGAGAGCACAGGCTAATTATTTCTGGTAGAATCAAACAATTCTTAAGTTTATGTGGAGAGCATCTTTCATTGGACAACATCAATCAAGCATTAACTCGAATAAACGTGCCTCATCGGTTAATTGAACCCGAATTTACCATTTTTGTAAACAAAGAGCAGCAACTTCATCATTGGTTTATTGAACCCGTTGATCCGCACGTGAGCCCCGAAGAATTAATGCAGACCATCGACCGTGAGTTATCCTCCTTAAATGATGATTATTACTCTGCACGAAAATACAACCTGAAGGATCCCAAAATCACCTGCCTTCCCAAAGGATCGATTTATCGATATATGAAATCCTTAGAAAAAATCGGGGCACAAAATAAAATGCCAAGGGTATTAAACGATGAACAAGCGCAGGTATGGTTTGAGTTTTTAACTCGGGAAAATTTAGCTTAGCCAATTTTAGTTCTCTTAAAAAGGGAGGACCGAGTAAAGGCATAAGATAAAGAAAATTCAATAGAGCTTCGATAAGCCCTGCCCAATTTTGATAATTCTAAATCATAATTAAGGCCTATTTGTACTCCGCCCAAGTCAACTACGCAGACTGGTGAGAGCGTTCCTGTTGAACTCATGTATAAGCCTGCACTAAAAAATGCGTCGTTTTTTAAGCGGGTAATCGAGGCGCCTTGTTTCATAATAGACTTCAACATGATCCCATACCTTCCGTGGTAATGTTTCCCTTGGAGCATTTGGACCGTCCTCATTTCTAACGCGAGTCTGTTTCCAATATTTACCTCTGTTTCTAAATGCCCACCGAGCTTCACATAAAGACGGTCATAGGTGATTTCGTTATACCTCAACTTTGGTCGAGCAATGTGCTGTGCAAATACACCGACATTGACATAGCGCTGACGCTCTTGTGACACGCGATTTCCTTTGCTTGAATAGGTGTATGACAATCCCGCACCGGCATCCACATAGCTAAATCGGGCAATTTGACTTGGCTCATTGGTAGGAATATTAGGGTCGAACGCACTCCCATTCCATTGGGAAAAAAAGAGTAAATTCGAAAGGTCTCCGCTGCGACTACTCACTGCTGTTTGAATACCGGCTGAAAACTTGGACTGTTTTGAGGTTACCAAATGACCGCTCAGGGATGCCCCGAAAAGATTACTCCCAAAACGCGCATCACCTCCAACATCACGGTTTACATGAATGCCCATTCCAGCATAGGATTTATTGTCGAAATTATTCTTGCCAAAGGTGAATTCCGCCGCCGCTAAAGAGGTCATAAACCGTGTGCCAGCACCCACCCATTGATTGCGATTTTGTACGGAAAATCGCTCAAAACCATCAAAATTACCTGCAGCGGAAGGGTTCAACAAAAGTAAAGCTCGGTCGTACTGCGTAAATTGATAATCTTGCGCAATTGCGTTGAATGAACTGAGCATGCCAAAAAGGATGTACCAACCCGCTTTTCGCATATTATCGAATTAAAGTGATGTTTCCGGAGAACACTTTTTTCTCCCCTGTGATATATACGACATCAGCCATATAGGCATAAACCCCCGTATTGCATGGTACGCCCTTATAAGTACCATCCCATTTCAATGTTTTACTGGAGGATTCAAACATCACATTACCCCAGCGGTCATAGATATAAAACACGAACTCTTTTATGTCTTTACCAACAATTATTGAATACTGTTCATTTAAATTATCTCCTATACCGTCGGGAGAAAATGCCGTTGGGAAATGTATGCCCACTGAACAATCAGGCGAACTGTCATCTGGATCGCAAGGATCTAACGGATTACTTGCCATGCTGACTTCTTGTCCATCCGTATAACCGTCTCCATCCGTGTCTGGATTGGTTGGGTTTGTTCCTACAACCACCTCTTGCGCATCCGTTAATCCATCTCCATCGGTATCAATTTGACATCCAGGTAAGGTGTCATCGGGATCACAGGGATTTAAGGGGTCTGAACCTCCGGAAACTTCAGCACCATCGCTCAACCCATCGCCATCCGTATCAGGATTAGTAGGACTTGTTCCTGCCGCGGTTTCTTGTGCATTCGTTAGTCCATCATTATCTTGGTCACACGGACCGGCATTCGGATTTGGGATGCACGGATTGTTATTATCTGGATCGGCTTCGTTCATTACCCCATCACCGTCCGCGTCCTGACTAGCGGATTCTAAGGCATCAATTATACCATCCCCATCGGTGTCAGTTGGTGAAGATGGGTTTCCGATTTCAATACAATCGTTTTCGCCGTCGCCATCCGTATCAGCAACCGAAGGATCTGTTCCCGCAAGCAACTCATCTACGTTTAAACAACCATCCCCATCAATATCGGGAACATCCGGTACAAACACAGCAACGATGGTATTTGGACCCGTAAGATTTATGAAATTATTTGGGAGACTCGTAGCAAGTCCCATGGCTCCAGATGTGTGAGTCCAATGACTAAACACCCAGCCAGCATTAGCATTTGCTTGAAGGTTGGTTTGTATTCCTCCAAAATAGGAGGTCGACCACGGATACTGTGGCGGATTGATAGAATTCACCTGTAAGGTACCCGATCCTGCCGGAGAAACATCAAAAGTAACTGGATATGGACCTGCTAATTGATAGCAATCTACTAAGCCCTGCTCAAGCGCAACACAGCGCTGATTAATAAAATTCCTTAATTGAGTTACCCTGTTTTGCCACCCATTATAGGTTCCTCCCCACTTTGCACATTGCCCCGTCATTTCCGGCGCAATTTCGTTCACCATACTATCCAACAGTGCAATCATGCTTGCGCAACTGAAGGATGTATTAATCAAATCCGCATACCGTGTGATGTAATACTGTTCTACAATCGGATTCTCTAAAATTAGTTTTTCAAGAATGTCTGTATGTCCTTGACCTCCTGGATTGGGTAAGTTCTCTGCATTACATGGATCTGCATTAGCACTTGGGTCAGGAATCCCGGTATAATTGATGTAGTGTCCAAAGGTTGCATCCATATCCCATAGGGCATAGCGCCATTTTCTTTTATCTGCAGAAGTGTCCAGTCCGCGCCACCACGAGGTATTCCAATTCAACCAATCTTGATTGACCGTGTAGGAATTTATCATAAAATAATCTGCAAGTGATTTCCAATTCAGCAAGGAATCAACATAATTAAAATTGGCTGGGTTACCCATATTATTGTTTTGCACATAATTTCGTAGCGAAGTCCAAGTAGGCTGTGCATTCGGTGAACCATATTCCTGCCACGTACCTCCCCATGTTTTCAAGAAATACAGATTAAACTTATTCTGCCCGAAATAATAATCGGTATAGTCATGATCATCTACTTTCTCACGGATTTCGTATACACCCCAATAATTCCCATTCAAATAAACGACAGCCGGACGCCAAGTTCGTTCATCTAATTTCATGTCAGCGCGAATGGATAAGGTATGAATGAACGCGTCACGAATGTGTGCACCATTTTCAAAGGGATAATTATCACTTGCTCCTGGTTTCAGCATGACTCGTTGAAACTTATCCCGGGATTTTTCTGGGAAAATCTGATGATTTAGATCTCCATTATACCCATATTGATCTCGACAGATAAAATCGAATCCTCGTTGATTATAGGCCCAAGAATCGTTTCCATGTTTATTGAAATCCCCTTGTCCTTCATCAATAAAGGCCCCGTTATCTTCAAAAAGCTCAAACGCACCTATACGATTTGGCGGATTTTGACTTCCCGTTTGAAGCATTTGTTGCACTCCTTGACTACAAACAGAAACAACAGGTACCGTATGTGTAACATTAATAAAGTAGGTATTTGTTTCTGTAAACGACGGAAGGCTCGCACTAAAGGCAACGGCGCGTAGCACTTTCGTTGTAGTTATTGAAATAGGCGCAGCATAGAGAGGAGAAGCGGCTGTTGGGTCCGTACCATCTAAGGTATACCGAATGCTTGCGCTTGGATCGGCGCACGTAATGCTAACGGTTTGACTCCCTGGATAAAAACCGGGTGCCAAACTAAATACTGGTTTTGGTGTATAAAAAGGAATTGGGTTGGCGTTGGCGGCATTAGGTGTTGGCGTAGTGAAGAGCGAAAAAGTTGCGGCACCATTGCTTGTTCTACCGATGGAATGATCAGATTTGGTGAGGTGTTTAATTTTAAATGAATCAACAACAGCTAACGAAGGATTGGTTAAAATAATCCAATCTCCTTCGGTTTGTGAAAGATTAAAATTTGGATGGTATTCATTGCCATTTACCGTGTTTCGTTTTGAACAGAACACCATCTTATATCCATTGGGCCCAATTGTTCCACTTGGAATTGGCCACTTGGTGAGATTCGTGGGCTTATCTGAAAGATACCAACCTGTTAAATTAATGGCGCTTCCTGTGATATTAAGCAATTCAATCCAATCTTCTTTTTCGCCATAGGCATCGGTTGGACCACTGATATTTGAACATGAATACTCGTTGATTATAACCTGAGATGAAACAGGAAGAACCATTGATAATAAAAGCAAAACAAGGAAAGAAGCTCTCATCTTAAGGTATTATTAATGCGCAAGTTACGTCAAAATCGAGAATAAGATGCGTTAAGGTTTAAAAAAGAATATCTTTGTAAATGTTCAATTGTTAATATAATATTATGCGTAGATTATCATTTTTCCCACTTTTTTTTGCCCTAATAATTTTATTTTTGGGGTGTTCAAAGGCTCCAGGAATCGGTGGCAAAGCCAGTATTAAAGGTAAATTAACAGGTAGATTCTATACCGATACCGAACTTACGATGTTTGCAGGATTAAGTGCGCTGGGCGATGAGAATGTATATATAATTTACGGCAATGAACAAACCTTTTATAACGACGACATCAGCACCAGTTATGACGGGAGCTTTGAGTTTAATTATTTACGTCCGGGTAAGTATGTAGTTTTCATGTATGAAAATTGTTATCCGTGTTCTGCATTGCAACAAGAAAAATTGTTTGAGGTAGAGATAACGGAAAAAAATCAAGTAGTGGACCTTGGTGAAATCATCTTAAATAAAGAGCAATAAGTGAAAGTTATTCTTGGTTTTTTGTTTTGCCTATTATTGACAAAACCCATGGCGCAACTTTTTGAACAGCAAGTTTGGGTTGAAACGGGGTTAAAATACAACCTGACTAAAAAATTAGGCGCTTCCTTAGATTTAACACAACGCTACGGGTATGATGGGCTAGGTACCCTATTCCCACAAGTCAGTTTTCGCTACAAAGTAAGTTCCTGGTTTAGGCCCTCTATTGATTACCGCGTAATTCTTTCGAAATCTTTAGACGGAGTCTATTCCACGAGTCAACGAGTAAATGGGAACCTTCAATTTTCTTATACTTTAAAACGTGTAGAGGCCGGACTTAGGATTCGTTATCAATATAGCTTTGAGCGTATCAGTGAGGCCTATGATTCTGAATTTGACCAAGCATGGCGGATAAAACCAAGCGTACAGTATAACATAAAAGGCCTTCCTGTAACGCCAGAATTATGTGCTGAATTCTTTTACAATCCTGAGAATAGTTCGAAAGGAAACCAATTCAATCGAATTCGATATTACGGGGGTGCCGATATTGAATTCAAGCACAAGCAGAACATTAGTGTCGGGGTATATTTTGATCAATGGATCAATGGGCTTCCTAAGAAACGCGTAATGTATAGTTTGGGTTATTCCATTGGCTTAGCAACTTCAAAGAACACGGATAAAAAGCCTAGTAAAAACCTAAGAGATCTTTAAGCGTAAGCGTCTGCCTTGTACCGTTCTTGGATAACTTTCAGGTGTTGGTTTTTCTTTTTTTCTCGGGTTAGTATTGCCGTCTGTGTAAAATACTTGTGTTGTTTTAGGAAGGTGATTTGCATTTGGTCCCATGCTTTATCCGATTGCACTTTTCCTTTTGCCATTAATTCCGCCTTTAACTTATTAGCGGTTTCTTCAAACGAATCAGTTCCTAGGTAATCTAAGTCTGCATCACACATGATTTCTTGGAGTTTATTCACGGGTTTGTGCGGGATTTGCGTCACATAAATGAGCTCTTTAATGGTTTTTATGTGTTGTTCATTGTACCCATATTTCGGAAGCATTGCTTCCGCCATTGCCGCTCCAATCGGTTCGTTGTGCTCGTATTGTTTTACAAACCCAGCATCGTGGAATAAGGCCGCAGATTTTAATAAAAACAAGCCTTCGTCGCGAACTCCTTCCAATAACGCAATGCGTTCTACAGCTTTAACCACTTCCTTGGTATGTTCTAAGGAGTGATAACTCAAGTCATTGGGTAATTCGTTGGCAAGGAGTTGAATTAACTCATTTTCTGCGTTATAATATTTTATGGAGCTGTAGTGATGGAGGCCAACAATTTCATAAAACAAGTCATTCGGCTTTAATCCTTCTCCTTTAATGGATAACTCAGGTTTAATTCGAAGCACTTCATACCGATCTAAAAGCACCTTTGATTTCATCTGAGCCTTCCCGCGATGTATACACTCGAAGTACGGTTCCACCAGTTTAAAGGTGTGTTCCGATATGGTAACGGCTCCTGCCTCACCCAACATCTCCATGCGTTGTGCTTGATTTACTGCTGAGCCCCATACATCATATGCCATTTTTAAGGTTCCAATAATCCCGGCGGTCACTGGGCCGGTATTTATTCCTAAGCGAATTTCCCAATACTCTTTGTGGTTAGCAATCGCATCAAATTTTTTCGACTGCATGTAGTGTTGAATTTGTAGGCCTGCGATACACGTATCAATGGCATGTGTTGAGTTCTCCTCCGGCAGGCCACCTACCGCCATGTAAGCATCGCCAATCGTTTTGATTTTCTCTAGATTATTTGCTTTGATGATTTGATCAAATTTCCGAAACAACACATCCAAGCGGTTAACCAAGCGTGAGGGGGTGATGGATTCAGAAATGTTTGAAAACCCAACCACATCCGTGAAAAGAATAGTCACCGAATCAAACGCTTTAGCGGGAACTTTCCCATGAACCTTTAACTCCGTTACCGCTTGAGAAGGGAGGGCATTATTTAACCATTTCTCGGCGCGTTCTTTTTCAATAAACAATAACTTTTGTTGTTCCAATACTTTTTCTTTTTCTTGAATAATCAGGGTGTTTTTTCGTTCAATCTGTGCCTTTTTTTCTTCAATTTCTTGCGTGCGCAAAGACACTAAGGATTCGAGTAAAACCCGTTGTTTTCGTTCCCTGCTTACTTGAAAGCGAACGTAAATTATCGTAAGTAATATGAGCAGAAACGCAACCCCGAACCAAAATGGAATAGTCGCCCAAAACGGCGCATTAATCGTTACTGTTAAAAGCGCGGGGGTATCCGTCCATGGCCCATTCTCATAACGCGCATACAAGCGCAAGTAATAGGTGCCGGACGCTAAGGAATTAAAGGCCAATTTATTGGTGTTGCCCATGAATATGGTATCGGTTTCCTCTCCTATGAGCACATATTTGTATGAGACGTGCTTGGCACCATATAATAAATTCGGTTGAAATCTCACTTCAAAATCACGGGCATTATAGGGTAAGACGATCTCATGCGCACGTTTAACGAGGTCGCTTTGTTGTAAAAATCCATCGGGATATCGTCTCGATTTTTTATGGAATGTGATTTTTGTAATGATGGGGTAGAGTGAATAATTGGCATCCACCACATCCTTAGGGTTGAAATATACAAACCCAAAAATACCTCCGAAAAAGAGATTCCCTTGATGGTCTAGAAAAGCCGCGTTCATATTGTATTCATTGGGTTGAATCCCTCGTCGTTCGATGTGGGCATTCAATTCTCCGCTTGGTTTTATGCAAATCAACCCTCGATTCGTGCTGCCCCAAACATTTCCTTGAGAATCCGCGATAAGGCTGTTAATGGTATTGTTTGGTAAGCCTTCAGCCTTTGAAATGGATTTAAATGATCCGTCCTCACGACTAATCTGTACCAATCCCCCCCCCATGGTCCCAAGCAAAAAAACTCCGCGTTTTAACACGGTAAAGGTTGTAAATGGGTCTTCGGATAATTCCCGTAACTGTTTATTGAACTTAAATGGTTTTAGAATAAGGCCTCGTGCCGTAAATACTCCATAATAAAGCCCTTTGGTTTCAAATAAGACCCATAATTTACCCCCGGAATCGGTGGTTATTTTTCTTACCTGGTCTTGAAAAGGCACATAAATTTCTTTAAATTCCTTAGTGCCAAAATCGTATTGTAAGAGGCCCGCAGAAGTGCCGATTAAACACGTATTTTGTCTATTATAAACTTCGAAAAAATGTGTGTGTTTAACGGCCAAGCTTTGGTCTTGAATCGGAATCGGCCGAAAGGCATTGGGTTGCGTAGGATTAAATTCAAATATACCATCAAAGCACGCCAACAGATATTTATCTTTGGAAATCGGAACGATATCCATCACCGCAACATCGGTTTTCAGTGAAGGATCTCTGAAAAAATTATCACTAATTTCTGTTTCAACATTAAACCGTGTAATGCCCAAATCCGTTCCCACAAACACCTCCTTGCCTTGCGAAGCAAAACTCCACACATTCTCACAAGGCAGGCCCCTGGCGGATGCGGTAGTTGGTCCAATGGTTTTATATCCCGGGTTGGAAAGAAGGGCGCAGGAAATTCCTCGGTCAGACCCTAACCAAAGCACCTGTTCGTTGGATAAAAAAAGTGTGTTTAAATTATTCGAATTGAGTTTATTCGCTTGGAACAAATCTGCTATGTGGTGGGTTGTTTTCCCCCTGGTATCGATCGTGAATAAGCCTTGCTGCGCGGTAGTTAAATAATAAATTCCCGACTGATAACCCAAAGAAGTAATGTAGGCAGGATTTATGCCGTTCAGCTTCCAATTCAACGGAACAGGTTTAGGGGAAGACGATAAGGAATTCAAGGTAAACACTTTCTTCTTGGCAAACACAAAAAGGGTATTATTAGAACCATGTACCGAATGAATAGGCACATTGGCTGAAAACCAAGTGATACCCTTAGCTTCTTTGGTGATCTTGTAAATAATATTGTTGCTTCCCAATGCAAAAACTTCACCATTTCCTTCAACTATTGATCGGATTGGGGTGCTCATTTGAATTGGAAGAAGCCTTTTTGAATCCGTATTGAATACGAATAATTCCTTTTTGCTGGTGAGCAGCAACAGCTTGTTTGAAGATAGATTTTGAAGTTGTTGTATCGCCTTGGGTTGGTGTGCAGAGAAAAGGAACGAAGCAAATTTTCCTTGTTTAACGGAATAATTAACTAAGCCATTACGCGTTCCAAACCACAAGTCATTCCGGGTATCTTTAGTGCCGCAATAGATGTAGGTGTTATTTAAGGCGGGGGCATTTTGACGTGTAAAACTTTCAAATGAAATCCCATCAAAGCGATTAATTCCTTCTTGCGTACCAAACCATAGTTGCTGTTGTGCATCTTCCACGATGCAGGTGACGGTTGACTGAGAAAGTCCATCCGCAATTCGGTAATGCTCAAAGCTTAACCTTGTCTGTGTAAAACAAGAATTTAAAACCAGGACGAAGGCAAGAACTGCCCAGCGATTGTTGTTACCCCTTAGTTTTTGGAGCATTTCCCGTTGAATTCGCTATCTCCAGCATTTCCCGATCAAACAAATACATGCCGCCTTTTTCATTTCCTATTAAGCTCAATTTATCCAAAATTGAACGGGCAAGGGCCTCTTCTTCCATTTGTTCAGATACATACCACTGCATGAAATTGTGTGTGGTGTAGTCTTTTTCATGTAAGCAGATATCAACCACGTTATTAATTGACGCGGTGACCGTGAGTTCATGAGCCAATAATAATTCAAACATGCGCTGAACTGAGTCGAAATCCGAAGGAGGTTGAGCAATTGCTGGAATGATGGCACGCCCACCACGCTCATTCACAAATTTTACCAACTTTAACATATGAAAACGCTCTTCATCTGCATGGGCATACATGAAAAAAGCAGTTCCCGATAATCCATTTGTTTCCGCCCAAGATGCCATGGCTAAATAATATTGGGAAGACGATGCTTCCTTGCTAATTTGATCATTTAAAGCAGCTTCAATTTGCGTATTCATGGCGATAAAATTTTACACTAAGGTACAAAAGTTTCTTTTAGCAAGGCTTCTGAAAGTGAGCCTAATCGATTATTCTTGTTGCGCTGAGATTCCAAAGGCCTTATTTGTGTACGTTAATGTTCTACGAATGCCCAGGTAATTTATAAAAAGCCCAATGCATAAAAAAACATGGGTCAAATCATTTCGATCAAACTGGGGTGAAATATTAATTTTTAAGGCTTGAACTAGCCCTCCAATCACATAGAACAAGGCGCCGATCCAAAAATACTTAAACAGGAGAGAATATGTTATTTGATAATAAACGGCCAGGCCAAATAACGCGGCTCCAAGGCCAAAAACTGCATTCAACGTTGGGAATCGCATGCCTTTTGGCACAGAAAGATTATAAAAATTGGCGATAATATATACCATCAATCCGCCCAAAAAAATAGCAGTTTTTCCTAGCGATATCCATTTAAGCGCTTTTTGTTGCCGCCGATTTGGCCATAGCGTAATCATCGCCCATTCCACCCAAAAAGGTGCGATTACCCCAATAATCCACGCGGGAATTCGTCCAAAAACAAACCAGTAATTATACAGCGCATGACTTAAGCCCCCGAGAATAAAGGAAAAAGCGAAAAACAAAAAGAACATTCTCCAATGTCTAACAAAGGGGTTTGCATTATGTGCTTTTAAACGAAAAAACACAAATAAGGAACAGGCAAATAGCAAAAAATCACCGAGCAGTGCATTGGGTTCAAGCAAGTGTAGTCCGCAAAAATCCCAGGGTATTTTTTCGAAATCAACGCCGATCCTCATGGGTGTGCGTTATTAATAATTTGCTCAAAACGCTGTTTGTATTTACCTACTAGCTGATTCATCGAACGAAAATATTGGATGCGTTGTTTTGCGTTTACTTCACTCAGTGGGCTCGAGTTTTCAATCTGCCGTTGCAAAATACGTTTTGAATCGGTTACATATTCCTCATCCATGGTATGCAAATAATTCATGATATTATGGGTTAAATACACCCCGCTTGCTTTTGAGGTTTCATATAAAATAGTAGAATCGGTATTGATCGTTCCGGTCAAATAAACCTTTAATTCATTTCCGGCACTTGGTTGTTCGTTTCCAAATACAAATTTTTTACCTACCTCTGCTTGGGCCATATAATGGTCATTTAACATGACTACGCGGTCGGCAAGAAACAAGGCATAGCTTGGGTCTTCAAATAAATTTGACTCTAAATAATATAATACTTGCTTCAAAAACCCATGCATCATTTCTTCATCTACTATTTCCGTGGTTGGAATACGGTTGTATGCAGACAAAATTTCTCTACCCATATAAAACGCTTCATTGCTTATTTTTTCATGAGCAAACCGTTTGGTTTTAAATTCAGGCAACATGAGGTGCGTTTTAGCCCAAAAAAACAAGCGAAAACGAATAATTTGGGGAAAATTCAAGGCTTGGAAAAAATGCACATTGTTTACGCTTAAATAAATAGTCGCATCTTTTGCTGATTTTAAGCGGCTTAATCCATTTAAGATTCCTTCTAAATATTTTTCCACCGTAAATTGGCCTTCCTTTAGATTGAGATAGGAGAATACCGCACTTCCTGCCTTCATTTCCATTAACGAATCAAACGAAATATCAAAATGAATACAGAGTTTACGCAGCTCTTCAATCGTCATGAGCGTTTCTTGCCGAATTCTTCGATAAACGGCGTCTGTACTCAATGAGAGTACATCCGAGACAACCAAGCCCATGGATTCGTCTTCCCGTAATGATTGTTTAATCAGCTCAAATAATTTTGCTTGAATTCCTGAAACCACTTATTTATTTTGTATTTGATCGTTCAAAGGTAAAATTATTCAGTAAAATAAACCCGATGTACGCGTTCTGATATTCCTGTCATTACCTCATAAGGGATCGTATTCATTTGATGGGCGAGGGCTTCCAAAGATGCAATATCATCGAATACCACAACCTCATCTCCTTCCTTCAAATCAGAGTGCATTGAAACATCTACCATGATCATATCCATACAGACTAATCCCACGATGGGACACCATTTTCCATGAATACGCAATCCCCCGACTCCGTTGCTTAGGGTGCGGGAATACCCATCCCCATACCCCAAAGGAATGATTGCAATTTTCATGTCATGAACCGCAATAAAGCTTCGGGAATAACTCACACTTTCCCCTTTTTTAACCCGCTTAATCTGTGAAACTACACTTTTCCACGCCAACACAGGTTGTAATTGATCCTTTACTCGGGAATTGGAAAGGCCAAACATTCCCAATCCAAGTCGCACCATGTTGAAATGCGCTTCTGGATAATTCACGATGCCTTCAGAGTTCGCCAGGTGGCATAAAAGTTCATGCGTAACCTGCTGTTTAACCTCCGCTATAACCTCTTTGAACCGATTGATTTGGGAAAGGCTATACTCCCGATCTTCTCGTTGATCCGATTCTACAAAATGAGAAAAAACTCCTTTAATATAAATTTCAGGCTGTGCTTGACATAATTCCAACACGGCTTTAACCTCGCTAGGCTCAAACCCTAACCTTCGCATCCCTGTATCAACTTCAATATGGATGGGGTATTGCCTTGTGTCCTGTTCAATCAGCGTTCGTATGAATAAATCCGCTTGATGAAAGGTGAAAATTGTAGGTTCCAAGGCAAACGCAATACAATCTGCATAGGTGTGGGGATCTGGATTTAGCACTAAAATAGGTGCTTTTATGCCATGCTTTCTCAATGCCACCCCTTCTGAGGTATAAGCCACCCCTAAATAATCGATGCCTTGCGCCTCCAAAAACTCCGCTAATTTTTCTAAACCGGAACCATAGGATTGAGCTTTAACCATTGCCAGCAATTTCACCTGGGGGTCGAGAAGCTTTTTGAAGGTTACTACATTATTCCTTAGGGCCGTTAGGTTAATTTCAAGGGTAGTTTGATGTTGTTTTTCTCGCAAAAGCGCTGCAAATTTTTCCATATTCGCTTTGCGGGTACCTTTGAGCAAGATAACCGAGTTTTCTTGAATGTTAGTTGGTAATTCAGCAGGGGCGCCAATCGCTAAAAAATCTGGATGATACGGTTCAATGAGGGCTTCTAACTCGCCCTTCTTGTCCAATGAATCCTCATCTAAACCCACGTAAATGACATGAGGCCTAGCACGATCCAAGGTGGCCCAATAGGCCAAAGAATACTTAAACGCATCAAGGTCTAGATTATACGTATCATTCAGCACAAGGGTGCCATTTTTACCGTTAAATGACTCCATGCGTAAGGCTAAGCGCTGCAGGGTTGCAACGTGTTCGCGTATACGTTCCGATGGAACACCCAAATGCTTGGAAATTCCAATCGCCATGGAAGCAGCGTTTATCGAAACGGGGTCGTTGAAAGCAAAACACGCTAATTCAGGACGCGCAAATTCCTCATTCAATAGTATTACTTCCGAGCTACATGAGGCACAAGGCGCACCGGTATATGCATGAGGTACGCGCTGTAACAAATCCCTCAGTGGGCCATCAGCTGCATCATCATGAAAGAAATTGGTTACTAAAAAATGGCTTGGGTTTATTAAATCGAAAAGGATCTCCAATTCGTGTGGGGAGGAAAATGCAAGTTCAAAAATCCCAACAGTCGCCTCACTTGAAAGTTCCAGTAAGGAGAGGGGAACCCCAATTTGAGAATTGTAACTCTTCGGACTACGAACCACATGGTACGAAGACTTGATGAGTTCATAAAGCCATTCTTTAACCGTGGTTTTGCCGTTTTTACCCGCAATAGCAAGGATAGGGAAATTAACCCTTGAACGATGAACGCTCGCTAAGGTTTGCAGGGCTTTTATTGGGTCATTCACAATCAAATAAACGGCATCTTCATGTTGAATGCTCGGCGGCTCTGATAAGATAAAAACCCGTATATTTTGATGATAAGCCGCTTCAACAAATTCCAAACCCGACCTAAAACTTCCTGCTAATGCAATAAAACAGCCGTGTTCCGCTCCGATTAAATTTCGCGTATCGATGCTCACAAAATCAATGGGAAGGGATGTTGATCCAAGGACTTTTTTAGGTTGGATCCATTGAATAAAATCTGTAGACCGGCAATTTAATTTCAATGTGCCACGAGATTAAAACACGAGCGACATAGGGGCTTGTATCGCTCTACTGCACCTACTAAAACCTGACCGGATTCCTCAGAAAATCGGTATGAAAACTGCGCTAAGTTTCCGCAAGAAACACAAATGGCATGAACTTTTGTAACGTATTCTGCAATTGCGAGCAAGGCAGGCATTGGGCCGAATGGGTTTCCTAAATAATCCATATCCAAACCGGCACAGATTACTCGGATTCCTCGATTGGCAAGGACCGAGCAAACGTCCACAATTCCTTCATCAAAAAACTGTGCTTCATCAATGGCTACGATGCGCTCATCAGTAACAATTCCTAAAATTTCGGAAGATGAAGCGACCATCACTGCTGGGGCAGCTGTTCCTTGATGGCTTACCACATCCTCTTCGCTGTAGCGCTTATCAATTTCCGGTTTGAACAAAATCATTTTCTGATTGGCAAACTGTGTTCTTTTCACGCGGCGAATTAATTCTTCCGTTTTACCGGAAAACATAGAACCGCAAATCACTTCAACCCATCCGTTGGTTTTATGTTCTGTTGGAAATTGCTCTAGAAACATAGCTGTATTGTTTTGAACAAATTTAATTGAATTAAAACTTAGTTTGGGGTGATTAGCAATGAGATAAGCAAGTAAATTTGTTCACACACTTATTTAAATTGTTAATAATATGGAATCGATCGGGAAAAGATTACTTGAGGAAATCAATGAATTCACATCAGGAGCAGGAGATGCAAAATCAATAGATCGGGCGATTGGTAGCGCCCAGGAATTACTTGAAAACCTATACATTCTGCGTTACAAAGCTTATGAAGCGGGTCTTTTTAAGCCGGTGACCGATGAATTCCCTGAATTCGACCTTGCTGGAGTTAGCGAACCCACGGCCTTAGATTCCGAGGTTCATGAAACACCCGTACAAGAATTAGTTGAACCCTTAGAATCAGAGGAGCAAGCAACAGAAACCCCAATGCCCATCGAAGAGGAAGAAACAGTCACGGAAGCGGTTGATTTATCTGAATCGCCTCTTGAGCCTACATCGAAAATAACAGAAGAAGAGGTTCTGTGGATTCCGGAGAGCCAACCAGTACAAACAACAATCCCGATGGAACCCGCGGCGTCCATGGATTTAACACACCTGGTTTCCATGTCACATGGGAAGCACGAGAAAATCGATAAGTTTAATGGCAACTACTCTTTAAAGGAAAAAATCACCTTTATCCAGGAACTCTTTAAAGGTTCAAGCGATTCCTTCGGATCTGCCGTAAAACAAATAGACACGCATGCAAGCATTCAAGAATTAATGCCCACCCTGAACTATTTATCGGTAACCAACGAATGGGCTACAGCTAATGAGGAGGCATTAAAAAAATTCATCGAAAAAGTGGTAGCCAAGTATGCTTAAATTCGTCTTGCTTTTGGGGGTTTATTGTTCAGTGCTTTCTTCTTGGAGTCAACGCAATTTAACCTCGGATGCAAAAAACGTTACGGAGGTATTATGTTCACCCCTCATGGAAGGTCGGGGGTATGTGAATGACGGGTGCAATAACGCTGGAAATTATCTGCTCCAAGAATTTGAACGGATTGGCTTAGCTCCGTTGAATGGGTATACAAAACAATCCTTTTATGTCAACGTAAATCGGTTTCCTGGAGCGTGTAAAATCAAAATACGCGGACATAAAAAAGCCCCCGGAATTGACTATTTGATACATCCCAGTAGTGCCTCATATCATGGAAAACTCTCTTTCATCGGAATGAGTGCCGCTGAAATTCTATCTCTTCCGTTTCATTCGGCAACTCCAAAGCAGGCAATTGCATTTATTCAACCTAAACAGATTTCGAGAGACACCCTACGCATGGTGCGATCTAAATTGGAAAAATTAGCTCGGGTGGAATTCCCTGTTGTTGAATTCACGCGCGACAAACTTACATGGAGTGTTTCCCCTGAACAATTTAAAGCTCCGTACATACAGGTATTCGACACCTCTGAACGCGTGCTTACCAAATCAATTAAAATCAAGCTGGAGGCTGAGTTAATAGAAAACTATGAGGTCTCAAACATCCTTGGGCTTGTAGCATCGAAACAGCCAAGCGACAGCTTTATTCTTGTTAGCGCTCATTACGATCACCTGGGGCGAATGGGAAAGAACACCTACTTTCCTGGAGCGAACGACAATGCCAGTGGTGTAGCCATGTTGCTAAGCTTAGCAAAAGAAATAAAACAACAACCTCTGCAAAACCACCATGTCTTGTTCATTGCTTTTGCGGGCGAAGAAATTGGACTTGAGGGCTCGCAGTTTTTTGTCAATCAACACATTTTGGGTTCGGAACAAATTTCCTGTGTGCTAAATTTAGACATCATGGGTAGCGGAGAAGAAGGGATTACGGTAGTCAATGGAGCCATTCACAAAGCGCTGTTCCAACGGCTTCTTGATTTAAATGAGCATACGCAATCAGTTCCAGTGATTAAGCCGAGGGGGAAAGCGGCTAACTCTGACCATTATCCATTTTCGGAAGCGGGAATACCTGCCATTTTTATTTATACGATGGGACCAAATAAAAACTATCACGACATACACGATAAGGCATCCGCGTTAAGCTTTGATCGATTTGACCAATTGCATTACTTACTGTTAAGGTTTATCCAATCGTTTTAAGTAACGGCTTTGTTCAAGAATTTGGATAAACAGCGTAATGAAGAACACCACGAGCGCCCAAAGAACAGGTTTCACGGACCAATTTCTTGCCATAAAAACAAAAAGAGCGGTTAAAAAAGTAAATACCTGTAGCGTAACCAGTGAAAGCGCCGGGATAATTATTTCACGTTTTTTTCGCGTAAACACGCGGAGAAAACTAATGAGATAAAAAGATTGCAACAGCAGATTTAGGGTTAGTACCGTTTTAACTTCTTCCCTTCCAATCAAGGCGAGCATACTTGATACGCTGAAAACCCACACATACCCCATTACAAAATACATGCTATGGATTTAAGCGGTTTAGGGTGCGGATGATGTAGACCATAGAGCCAATTACTCCAAACAATAATCCGGTCATTAACAGATAAGGTGTTTTAAATTCAAAATACACATCTCCGCGATATCCGAGGTATCCAAAAATCCCCATAAAGGCAATCATTTGAAAGCCTAACGAAGAATATTGCATGAATTTATTTGGTGTATTTGAAGGGTCTGGATTAGTCATTAAGCGATACGTCCGCAGTAAATGTGGTGTGGGCCGAAGGTGATTTCATCACACAAGATCCCTCAAAAATCGCTCCTTCTTGAATGATTAATTTAGTCGTTTGAATGTCTCCGTTAATTCGGGCGGTTTCATTCAAGGTTAACAAACCTTCCACCGTGATTTCACCATCAACGCTCCCATTGATCTCTGCAATCACACAGACTAAGTTTCCACGTAATTTTCCTGTAGAACCTATCGTTACTTTTCCGGAACATGATAAGTTTCCATGCATCTCCCCTTCTAACATAAAATTAGAGTCGGAAACGACATCCCCGGTTAATTCGGTTCCAGCAACAATTCTATTCGTCTCGGTGCTCTCCTCGTACTGGGAAGTGCTATTAAAAAAGTCTTTTCTTTTTAACATTGAATCAGTAGTTAAGATCGTAAAATGTCTTATAATCTTCAAAGTTATCGGATTCAATCAACTTTTTCAAATTTTCCTGCGTAATAATTAGAATTGAATTATTTTGATAATCCCCCAAATCATCTGCCGATGCCTTGTAAGTGTTGATATATTCCTTTGCTTTGGATATTGTTTTAAAATCAGCTACCACTAATAAATTTTGCTCTTTCTTTGTCATTGCAGTAGTCAATTTTAGACTTTCCTGTTTGAAATTCTGACTTGTAAAATCTGAAACCGTTGCTTTTAAATCATCAAAATCTTCTTCATCTTTGTCATCCAAAAGTATGAGTACAAATTGATTGACGGATTCATTAACCACAAAAATTCCATTCGTTTTTGGTTTATACGTCTCGAAAGCCGACACCCCTTTTTCTAATAATGAAAGTAATTCCTTAGATCGAACCGCTTGTGGGGATCCTGGTTTTTCTTCCAAAATATTCTTTAATTTAGGAATAAGCAAGGATTTATCTGAGGTGATTTGACCAAATGCTAACACATTAAGGTATAGATATTCTGCACGATAGGCATTTGTTTTATCACCAGTTACAACCTCCTCAGTAAGGGATAATGCTTCCGAATATTTTCCGTTCTCATAGGCTTGAAGCGCAATCAAATAAGCTTGTTCAGCTTTAGCTTTATTTTCTTTTACCTTATCAAAAAAATCAGGGTCTTGTAAGTAATTTGCTGCATCTGACTTTGGATAGTTATCTATTATATGCTCTTTGTATCGAAGCGATACTTTAGGTGTTCCCTCCATCAATTTATAAAGTTGGTAGGCGGACGATAAATCTGTAATATTTCTAGTTTCTTCTTCCAACACTAATTCAAACTGCTCTAAGGCCAATTCATTTTCATTTAATAAATCCTTGTACAAACTACCCGCTGTATATCTTGCTTCAATTTCTCGCAAAACAGATGCGTTATATAGGCTGTCGGTTAATGGGAGACGTCTGCGCATAGTTTCCAAATCCAAGGTGTCCTTGTTCGTGTCCACCAAAGAATTTCTTTCTGATGAGTCTTGATCGCTCTGAACATCGTTATCGTCGAAGGAGGTTGTCAGTTTAGAGCTACGTCTCCAATCATCTTCATTAATGCGGTCACCCCAAAGTTTTCGGAATTCATCAAAACCCTCTTGTTTTAATTTAGGGTTATTAAACACCCATTTATCTCCTGCACCAGCTGACACACTTGCATTTGCTTGGTCTTGAAGCGCTCGCATTTTCTCCGCCTCTAATTCTTTTTTACGTTGAGCCTCTTCTTTCAATTGTTTTATTACATCTTTTATAAACTCTGTTTGTGACTTTTCATCCATTTTAGCAATTTGCTGAACACTGTCCTCATACGTTGCTACGTTCATGGAGGCAACTAACGTGGATAATTTAATGGCTTTCGACCGAATCAACTCGCCATTCGGATAATTTTCAGGCATAACTTTGGCGCAAGAATCATAATACTTTTGAGCATTCAAATAAGATTTTTCCATATAGGATAAATCGCCCAATCGTTCATATGATTGTGCTTTTTGACGTTGATTTTTAGTTGAAAAAAAAGCAGCCTTAGTGTAATAAACTTTGGCCATGGCTACGTTCGCATTCTGTTCTTCCAATTGCCCTTTGGCAAAATAAATTTGATCTTTATACGACGCGTTTTTTTCATCTTTTAGCATTTTATTCAGCAATCGAGCATCGCGATCGGATGATCCTAAAACAGCGCAATTCAGCTTCGCATTGAAACTAATGTCGTAATTCGCTGAGGGGGTAATGGCACTTTTGTAAGAAATAAGCGCAGAATCAATTCGGTTCTTACTTTGATAAAGTTGTCCTAAAACATAGTTCAAGCGTGCTTTTTCCCGTTTAGATTTACATTTGGGAATTGCCTGTGAAAGTGGGAAAAGTGCCTCATCTGCATTTTTTTTCCGAATATATAAATCCGCTCTTGCCTTATAAATTTCAAACTGTATATCCTCAGGCATTGGTGGATTCATTTCGTCGTCTTGTGTCAAAGTTTGCTTCTTTTTAAAGATTCTCTCAAAAAGTTTTGTCTTCTTTTGATCAATGGCAATCGTTTGAAGTTGATCTAATACATTCATTGCGTCGGTCAATCGATTCTCTTGTATGTATATCTTTGCAATCCAAAGTTCGGCCAAATAACGAGAGGGATCTTTTAAGAAAAAGCGTTTAACATATTGGAAATTCTTTAGGGCTTTTTCATAGTCTTTTCTATAGTAATATGCCTTGCCAATAGTGAGCCAGTTTTCGTCAATCCATGGATTGTATTCTGACTCTTTGTTGCCGCGGTCTAATGACGGCATAGAATGGTTTCTTATGACTTTGGAACATTTTACCACGGCAGTATCGATCGCAGCATACATGCTTTTCGATTCTTCCAAGGTTGGCACTGGCTGTATGACTAACCAAGAATAAAACTCATCTTTACGGTTTTTCTCATAACTATTGGTTGCCATAGTAAGTAATTCATTCGCATTGAAATACCCATTGTATTTCGCGGTCATTCCATGGTAAGTCCGGTTTAAAAAGGCATTCTTATTCGTAGAACAAAACACCAAGAAAATCGGCGAAAACAACAATGCTATCTTTATGTACGGGGGTATTATTTTCTTCATTCGTGCGCGCGAGAGAACGTAACTTCCCGCCTTTTATTGTTTCTTAAGCAATGTTAGTAAACACTTGTTGTATATCATCATCGTCTTCGATTTTATCCAACATTTTCTCAATGTCTATGAGTTGTTCTTCCGAAAATTCCACCGGTGATGTTGGGATCCGCTTTAGGCTGGATTTTTGCACCTCAATGTTCATATCTTCTAGTGCTTTTGCAAGGGTACCAAAAGACGTATAGTCTCCATATACGATGATCATGTCTGCTTCAACGTCAATGGATTCACAGCCTGCATCGATGAGCTCTAGCTCTAACATTTCTGGGTCAAGGGAATCGGATTTACCTATTTCGAACACGCTTTTTCTTGCGAACATAAACTCCATGGACCCATTAGGCACGACACCTCCTCCGGCTTTATTAAAATAGGATTTCACGTTTGCAACCGTTCGGGTAGGGTTGTCCGTAGCACATTCCACATACACCAGTACGCCGTGTGGGCCTTTTCCCTCGTAATTAACTTCTGTGAAAGATGCGATGTCTTTTTGCGCTGCACGCTTAATGGCAGATTCAATATTGTCTTTCGGCATGTTCTCAGACTTCGCATTCTGAATCGCGGTGCGCAATTTAGCATTGGTTGTTGGGTCCATCCCTCCTTCTTTGGCCGCCATTGTAATGGCCTTACCTAATTTAGGAAACATCTTGGACATTTTGTCCCAACGTTTTTCCTTTGCTGCTCTTCGGTATTCAAATGCTCTTCCCATAGTACTATAATGTTACACAAAGGTAGGATAATCCGTACAAATTTTCAAACAACCTAGAGCTGAGTCAATACCGCAGTGATGTAATTCAATACCGGTTCTTTTCCACTCGCAGAGGTGGCGGATGTGGCAAATAAGGGTGGGATTTCCTCCCACGTTTTCAACAGTTCTTTTTTATACTTAGCTAAATTCCTATTTAATTCTGCACTTGAAAGTTTGTCGATTTTAGTGAACACCATTGCAAAGGGAACCTGGTTTTCACCGCACCAGTTGATAAATTCCAAATCAATCTTTTGAGGGTCGAGCCGAGAATCCAAGAGCACAAAGACCAAGGTTAGCGAAGTACGTTTTAACAAATAATTGGAAATGATTTTCTGCCATTTTTCACGTTGGTTTTTAGAAACCTTGGCATATCCATATCCTGGAAGATCCACTAAATACCATTTTTCATTCACGATGAAATGGTTTATAAGCTGTGTTTTCCCTGGGGTTCCCGATGTTTTGGCTAAGCTCTTATTCCCCATTAACATATTGATCAGGGAAGATTTTCCAACATTTGATCGCCCAATGAATGCAAACTCCGGAAGTTCCGTATCTGGGCACCCTTTATAGTCAGCACTTGAAATGAGAAATTCAGCGGTTTTTATTTTCATGTTCCAAAGGTAAACTTTAGATTGGGCTTGAACAAAATTGTTCTTCGCTTGTTTGTGAATTATGGCATTCTATAAAATCCGAGACGTTGAAGTCTTAACTGGTATAAAAGCACATACCTTACGCATTTGGGAGCAGCGGTATGGCGTTCTTGTTCCGGAACGGACCCAAACAAAAATCAGAACGTACACTGACGAAGAGCTTGTATACCTCCTCAATATTCGAATTTTAATTGATCACGGCATGAAAATTTCACGCTTGTCTGAATTTTCACCCACTGAGATTCGAGCTAAAGTTGCTGAAATCAAACTTAAAACACCGGCAGGTAGTGCTCAAGAAAAACTCATTGTATCACTGGTTGAGATGGATGAATTCGTTTTCAATGATACCATGAACGAATTAATTCAGGAAACTTCGTTAGAAGAAACCTTCAAGCAGTGTTTAATTCCATTTTTTGACCGAATTGGAGTGATGTGGTTGACGGGATCGATAAACCCTGCACAAGAGCATTTTATCTCAAGCTTGGTTCGTCAAAAAATAGTTTCTGAGATCGATAAATTACCCGTGCCCAAGGAACGACAATATCCAGTTATGCTCTACCTTCCTGAGCACGAGTGGCATGAAATTGGGTTGTTATTTTATCATTATTTGTTAAGAAGTGAAGGGGTATATTCACTTTACTTAGGACAAAGTTTACCCTACGACTCCTTGGTGCTAAGCATTGAAAAAGTTCAGCCTCGATGCATAGTTACCTCTTGGTTAACTTCCGTAGAGGAAGGATTCATCCACGGGTATTTTTCCCAACTACGACGTCAATTTCCAGAATTGCCTATTATCGCAGGAGGAGCTCAGCTTGGTATATACCATGCAAAGGTAAGTTCGTTAGTTACTCTGTTGCAGCACTCCGAAGAATTAGTTGCCTTGGTTAAATCACCAAGTTTACAATCTTCCCTGGAACAATAATTATCTTTTTAGGGTCTTTGCCCTCAAGCCATTTAATCGTTTGCGGTTCAGACATGACAACCGTTTCAATTTCTTCTTTAGTTAACGACAGGGAAAGTGTCATTTTGAAGCGCATTCTCCCATTAATAGATACTGGATACTCATGTTGTGATTCCACCAGATATGCTGGGTTAACCGTTGGATAAGGTGCGTTGTATAAAGATCCTGGCTCATGTCCCAAAAGGGCCCACAGTTCTTCGGTAATATGTGGTGCATAGGGTGCGAGTAAAACGGTTAATGGCTCTAAAATTTCACGGTAATTTCCTTTGGCTTCGGTGAGTTCATTAACGCAAATCATAAAATTAGAAACGCCCGTATTAAACGAGAATCGGTCTAAATCTTCTCTAATCTTACGAATCGTTTTATGTAGTATTTTGTAGTGTTCTGGGGATGGAGTTGCGTCATTCACTTCAAATGTTCCGCTCGGATGAAATAAGCGCCAAAACTTTTTCAAAAAGCCGTGTACTCCCGTAATTCCTTTGGTATCCCACGGTTTACTTTGTTCTACTGGACCAAGGAACATTTCATACATGCGCAAGGTGTCTGCCCCAAAGCGCTCAACCAACTCGTCAGGAGTTTGCACGTTGTATTTAGACTTAGACATCTTTTCAACCTCATAGCCACATAGGTATTCGCCCGTAGGTTCTAAAATAAAAGTGGCATTCTCGAATTCAGTTCGCCAAGCCTTGAATCCTTCAATATTCAATCGGTCATTAGATACCAAAGAAATATCCACATGAATCGGTGTAGTTTGATAGGACTCTTTCAGGCCAGCACTCACAAACGTAGGTTCTCCTACCACGCGATATACAAAACTACTTCTACCTAAAATCATTCCTTGGTTAATCATCTTCTTGAAGGGCTCATCAAAAGGAACGATTCCAATATCTTTAAGAAATTTGCACCAAAAACGCGCATACAACAAGTGGCCCGTAGCATGCTCTGCTCCGCCCATATATAGGTCTACATTTCCCCAATAAGCAATTTTATCCGGCGCAGCGAGCATATTTTCATTGGTTGGATCTAAGTATCGCAGATAATACCAAGAGCTCCCAGCCCAACCGGGCATGGTGGATTTTTCGTATTCGTAGAAGTCTTCAAATTTCCAATGCACCGCTCTTCCAAGAGGGGGATCACCGTCCTCTGTGGGTAAATATTTATCTACTTCGGGCAAATTCAACGGGAGGTTTTCCGAAGGAATCACATAGGGACTGTCGTCTTTAAAATACACGGGGATGGGTTCTCCCCAATACCGCTGTCTTCCGAAAACGGCATTTCTCAACCTATAGTTTATCCGTTTTGAACCGAATCCTTCATGCGCTATGTTGTCGGTCATTTTCTGAATGGCATCATAAACGGAAAGCCCATTGAGTGCCTCAGAGTTAATTAAGGTGCCCGCTTTCTCCGTCCATGCCCCCAGGGAAAAATCATGGGGTTGTTGAGGTTGTATAACCTGCTTGATGGGAAGGGAAAAATGGGTAGCAAATTTAAAGTCTCGTTCATCGTGAGCCGGCACTGCCATTACCGCTCCCGTACCGTAACCCACTAATACATAATCGCCTACCCAAACAGGAATGGGTTCATGGGTAAATGGGTGCGCTACATAAGACCCGGTAAAAACCCCTGATATCGTATTCACATCAGCCATACGTTCGCGTTCACTTCTATGCTTCGATTTTGCCACATAAGCCTCTACCTCCGCTTTTTGCTCCACAGAGCACAAGGAACTTACCCATTCATGTTCTGGGGCCAAGGTGACAAAGGATACGCCATATAAGGTGTCGGGACGTGTTGTAAACACTTCGATCCAACCCTCATGATTAATCAAGGGGAAGCGTACTGAAGCACCCTCACTTCTTCCTATCCAATTTCGCTGAGTATCTTTAATGCTTTCGGGCCAATCTAGCGCATCTAAGCCCTCTAGTAATCGCTGAGCGTAGGCGGTTATTCGCATGCTCCATTGCTTTAAAAGCTTGCGTTCCACGGGATAGCCCCCTCGTTCTGACAATCCATTCACGACCTCATCGTTTGCCAACACTGTTCCAAGTTCGGGACACCAATTCACAAACGATTCTCCTAAATAAGCTAAGCGGAAGTTCATTAACACCGACTGCTGATCTCCTTCGGTAAAGGCTCCCCATTCCGCGGCTGTAAATGGCTCTAATTCTGTGTCCATTCCTCCTGAAATCGAAGCTAAGAATTCGGCAGACAATCCATGCGTTTGTAAGTAATGTGTGAGTTGATCAATGGGTTCTGCTTTATTCGTCTTTGGATTAAACCAGCTGTTGAATAATTGAATAAAAATCCATTGGGTCCATTTATAATACGAAGGTGATGAGGTTTGAATCTCCCTGGACCAATCGTAATTAAATCCAAGTTTATCTAACTGCTCGCGATACCGTGCTATATTTTCTTTCGTTGTTTTTGCGGGATGTTGTCCCGTCTGAATCGCATATTGTTCCGCTGGCAACCCAAAGGAATCAAAGCCCATAGGGTGCAGCACATTAAATCCAGTATGTTTTTTGTACCGAGCAAAAATATCGGAAGCAATATAACCCAAGGGATGCCCTACATGCAGTCCTGCTCCCGAGGGATAAGGGAACATGTCTAACACGTAATACGGAGGGTTTGTTGAGTGTTCGTCTACTCGATAGGTTTGATTCGAATGCCAGAAATGTTGCCATTTCTTTTCAATGTCTTGAAAACGATATTCCATGGGTGCTGTTAAGGGACAAAGATACAAAAAGCGCTATTAAGGTTGATCAAGGAGGTTTCCCAATGCAAACAATAATAAGCCCGGATCTAATGGGAGCCTCAATGGATGCCTCCAGTTTTTAAAGAGCATAAACGAGGAAAAAAGGCCAAAAAAAGCCATCCCTAAGCTCCAATGAGGTGCCCACAACTGGGTTAAAACACCGAGTAAAAAAACAATACCAAGCAACATCCATCGCAATACAGACCATGGAATAATTTGTGGTAACGTGCCCAGTGAAGGAGGGTCTACATGGCGATCTTTAACATCGGAAGAAATGGCTAAAACCATGAATAGCAGAAAAAGAACGGCGGCTTTTAAAATCCATAAACTCCCACCGGTCTCGTTCCATGCGCTGATCATAATTAGGGTCCAGCTCAATGCAATTATCAGTGTTTTGATGCTGGGAATACTTCTGAGCCAAGGATAAAAAATACTTAATAGCAGCAGGGGAAATAATACAAGCCATGGAATCTCGTAATGGTTGAGGCGCAGAATTATAAAAAAGATGATTGCTAAGCTTATATAAATCCATATAGATTTGGGTGTTCTGGGAAATACATAATATACAAATACCGAAAACCCTATCGCCATACAATACCAAAGCTCGGACGTACGATCCAAGGAATACGCCAATAAAAAGGCGGCAAACCCTAAGAAAACTGCTTCAATCTTGGATTGCACGAAAAATTTGGTCAACGGTGATTTCAGAAATACACGCACATTCCTGTTGCGATGCACAGCGCGGGCACAAGGGGTCTTTCACCAATGCCATTGAGCGCATCCCCAATGGTTTCCAGCGACCCGGATGAATCGGTGTACGGGAAGAAAAAAGACCAATAGCCTTGATATTCATGAGCCCCGCCAAATGCAGCGGACCCGTGGAGCATGCCACAAGGGAGTGCGCGTTACTAATCAAAGCAATCAACTCACGAAGTGAGCATGTACCACATAAATTTTCTAGCCCAGGAATCCCCTCAAAAGCAGCGCCTATTCGGTCTCCTTCCGAGGCTGTACCTGTAATGAATATGCGCCATTTGGCCTGAGAAAGCGCACGAGCGAGCGCGACATAACTCGATAAGGGATATTCTATCGCACTTCCCTGCGACAAGGGGTGTAAGACAACATAGCCACCAACGTGACTACTCATTGCCTTTGGAATAGAAAAACTCGATTCAACGGCCTGAATTTCTTCAAACGACGGAAGCGCTTGAAGGCCAAGGGGTATAAGCAAATTAAAATTGAGTTGTGCTTCGTGTAGTGTTGATTTTTTTCGGGTGAAAGGCACGCGGACATTACAAGTAAACCAATGAAACCAGCGATGGCTTGTTCCAATTCGGTAGGTGATTCCTGCGGCTCTTGCCCACGAGGCAACCCGTTTATTCGGAAAAACGTGAAGAATGATATCCCCGTGAAGTTGGGCATTACGGGCTTTTTTCGATGCTGTCTCCAGATCCTCTAGGATTAAAATCTCATCTACGGGACTAAAACATTGAACGACCTCCCTGGTATAACGTTTACATAGAAACACGAGTGTAGCATGTGGAAACGCAACTTTAATCCACCTGCAAATTGGTAAGGTTAGTGCCACGTCACCAATGCTATCGGTGCGAGAAATAATAATTCGGGGGGTATTATTGATGTTCACGTTTCAATCGTTGGACTTCTTTGTATTTAAAAAAATTAGAAGCAGCGCTAATCCGAGCAATATGAAAACCCGCTAACCCGTCTAAAAACCCAAATTTAAAAAGATACATGGCAGTAAAGCGAAATACGGCACTCAAGAAGGGTTTACCCCAATACACCTTTTTGCCTTCAAGCACATACTTTCTTGCCGTGAGGGAAGAATAGTAGTCTGCTCGCGCTCGGTGTTGTTTGTGCGAAAAATATGAATAATGATTTAAATGCCCTTTCAACAATACTGGGGTAATGTCCGCAGGGATCAGCAGTGTTTCGTGAACAATATCGCCTTCCCACAGATAGTCCTTCGGGAACAATCGAATCTTAACATCTGGATACCACCCAGAATGATAGATCCAAGTACCGCAATAATTGGTTAATCGATTTACGGAAAAGACCCCGCGAGTATATTGTTGTTTTAATGCCTGTATTTCGCTGGATAACTCTGAGCTAATTTCCTCATCGGCATCAATGGATAGAATCATTTCGTAAGAGGCCTGTTGATTTAAGCAATTTTTCTGCTGCGCATAACCCAACCACGGTTGCGTAAAAAACTTCACCCCTTTTTCCAAACAAATTTCTTGGGTACGATCTATAGACCCAGAGTCCATGACCAAAATTTCATCTGCAATATCGCGCAAAGAATCTATACAGCGGGCAATGTTTCGCTCTTCATTCAGGGTAATAATCGCCGCGCTAATTTTCATGGGTTATTTAACTCGAATGCGCTCTCCCACACGTATCATATTCCCCACCCCTGGATTCAGTTTTTTTAATTGGGCAAGGGAAAGCCCATACCGTCCGGCAATCTTACTTAAGGTGTCTCCTGCTTTAACGGTGTAATATTTTTTTGGGGTTACTGGTTTTATCGGTGCAACGGGTGCTGGCGCAATGGTATTGATTTCCTTTAATGTAAGGCGCTGCCCAACATAAACATTGGAAGTTTGAAGCGCATTCCATTCCATTAATTGATCGGTAGACACACGATATTTTTGGGCAATGGAGGCTAGAGATTCCCCTGTTTTCACCTTGTGAAACCCATATTGTCCGGATGATGAATCAGGTAAGGAAGCCTGTACCTCCGATGAACTCGTGTCAGGAGTAAAGGGATTAATGGTTTGGGTTGGATTTTCTATGAGGTATAACGAATCTTCCGAGCCCACCAGTAATAAAATTTTATCCAAAGGACCAGTTACACAGCGTTTTTTAATGGATGCGGGTATATATTCAGATTTATAAATTGGGTTCAAGTCTTTAATTTCTTGAAGATCCCAATCCAACGCAGTGGCGATGGTTTTCATGTGTAATCCACGTTTCAGGCACATGGTATCCAGTTGCGCATTATGGATTTTTGCTGGGGCGGGCATCAAGTTGTGTTCTGCGTGGTAGGTCATAAGGTATGCCGCGGCAATAAAAGTTGGCACATATCCTTGGGTTTCACTTGGTAAACTCGGCCTTATCGCCCAGTATGAACGTTGGTTTCCAGAGCGTTGAATTGCTCTATTAATCGTACCCGGACCGGCATTGTATGCCGCCAATGCTAAGTTCCAATCGCCATAAATACCGTACAATTTCTTTAATAACCGGCACGCCGCATCCGTTGCTTTTTGAGGATCCATACGCTCATCGATGTATGAGTTTTCTTCAAGCCCATAATATAATCCCGTTCTATACATGAACTGCCACAAGCCAAGTGCCCCGGCCCTAGATTTCACTTGTGGACGTAAACCGCTTTCGATGCACGCTAAATATTTTAACTCCAAGGGTAGGCCGTATTCGGCTAATTTCTCTTCAAATAAATCGAAATAAAGGGCCGATCTTCCCAATACAATTTTCACAAAAGACCGCCTGTTTTCGGCAAAAAACCGAATGGATGATAGCGTAATGGCGTTACAATCAAAACCAAAAGGACTTTGATTATTCATTTGATTCAATCGAGTACAATATACCTCATCAGAGAACAGAGGTACGGTAGTCGGTTCATAATTAAGGGCTTTAATGATTGAATCCGAGTATCTAGTATTTGCATAATCCGCGTAGAAATAATTTAAGGATTGTTCTACGGTATTTAAAAAATGATCAGGGTTAAGTGTATCGTTTGGATTGTTTAAGTAGGGGTTTTTCTGTCCAAATCCATAAAAGGATAGCACAATGAATAGTTGCCCAACGGCAATCCTAGGCTGTAGTCTTTTCAACCAATTCCGTTGCATAGAACAAATCTTTTTCCCGAAATAGATCGGTCATTAATTGAACTCCAAATGGCAAGCCATTTGAATGAGTTCCGAGTGGGACACTAATCGCGGGATTCCCTGTCAAATTTGCATGTACTGTAAAAATATCTTGCAAATACATTTCAATCGGGTCCTTAACCTCTCCAAGCTTGAAAGCCGTTGAAGGGGTTGTAGGCATGACCATACAATCTATCTGAGTAAATATTTCACGCGTTTTATCTTGCAACACTCTTCTTACCTGCTGACCTTTCCTATAATATGTGTCGTACTGCTCATTGGATAACACAAAGGTTCCGGTCATGATTCTGCGTTTAACCTCTTCGCCAAACCCTTCATTTCTTGACCGAATATAGGTGTCTTCTACCCCTTCAGCCACCTCCGATCGATGTCCATAATGTACGCCATCGAAGCGCGCAAGGTTGGAGGATGCCTCTGCAGTAGTCAGCACATAATATACAGGAACTACAAAATCCATATATGGAAAAGAAAACTCTGCAACGGTATGTCCCTCGTTTCGGAGCGAATCCAATAAGGCATTCAAGGAGGATTTTACTTCCGGATCTAATCCAGGGTGATTCAAGTATTCGCTTGGCACACCAAAACGCATTGGTGCAGAGGGGCTTGCACCCGCATCGATGGGTTGTGAAGAGCTGGTAGAATCCATGGGGTCCTTTCCCGCCATTATTTGATATAATAACGCTGCATCACTAACATTGGTCGTGAAGGTTCCAATTTGGTCAAACGAAGAGGCATAGGCAATCAGGCCATACCGGCTAATCCTTCCATAGGTTGGCTTAAGGCCATAGGTTCCTGTCCATGAGGCGGGCTGACGCACTGAGCCTCCGGTATCGCTGCCCAGAGAAACGGTACACAAACCAGCGGAAACCGCCACTGCCGAACCTCCCGAAGATCCCCCAGGGACATACGCTGGATTAATTGCATTACGCACTGGGCCGTACGCAGATTTTTCATTGGAACTCCCCATTGCGAATTCATCACAATTCAATCGACCCAAGATAATGGCATCTTCATCAATCAAACGCTGTATGGCTGTTGCCGTAAAGAGCGATTCGAAGCCTTCTAAGATGCGAGAGGATGCAGAAACTTTATGATTTATATAGCAGAGGTTGTCTTTAATTCCCACAAAGGTGCCGGCTAGTTTGCCTGCCTTTCCTTGTGCTATTTTATCTTGAACTGTTCGTGCTGCCTCACGTGCAGACATTTCAAAAACCTCGAGATAAGCATTTAGGTGTTTATTGGATTCGATTTGAATCAAGTAATGCTCAAGTATATCCATAAGGGATGTACCCGACGCTAAAGCCGATTTGTTTTCTTGAATCGAATTAAACATGGACTACTTCTCTTCGATTTGTTTTTCGCTTGAAGCAGTAGATTTATTCTCTTCGTTTTTAGAAGCGTCTTTAAATTCCTTAATTCCTTGGCCGAGACCTTTCATAAGTTCTGGAATTTTCTTTCCTCCAAACAACAATAATACGATAAGTAGAATCAGGATGATATGTCCTCCTGAAAAAAGCTGTGCGTGTTGGATTTCTTGCATACTAAGAATGTTTAGATACAAAGGTACGGAATTCTAATTCAAATAGGTAATGCATTAAAGCTTTCTTGCAACTTCAACTTCTTCGTATGCCTCTACTAAATCTCCGATTTGGATGTCATTAAACTTATCGATATTCAATCCGCATTCGTAGTTGTTCTTGACTTCCTTCACGTCATCTTTAAAGCGTTTGAGAGACCCAAGCATTCCGTTGTGAATCACAATACCATCACGAATTACTCGAACCTTAGCCGAGCGTTTGATGATTCCATCGATTACATAACATCCTGCAATGGTTCCTACTTTCGTAATTTCGAATGTTTCACGAATTTCAGCAGTTCCGGTTATTTTTTCTTCAATGTCTGGAGATAACATTCCCTCCATGGCGGCTTTAATTTCTTCTATGGCCTTGTAGATAATTGAATAAAGTCGAATGTCGATTTGTTCCGTTTCTGCTAATTTTCTTGCACCAACGGTTGGACGCACCTGGAATCCAATGATAATAGCGTCTGATGCTGATGCTAAGTTAATGTCCGCTTCAGAAATCGCTCCAACTCCTTTGAGTACTATATTTACTTGGATTTCCGGCGTTGATAAGTTTTGTAGGGCATCAGAAAGCGCCTCGATTGATCCGTCTACATCCCCTTTAACTATAATATTTAACTCCTTGAAATCACCAATTGCTAAGCGGCGTCCAATTTCATCGAGTGTGATGTGTTTATTGGTACGAAGGCCTTGTTCTCTGTATAATTGTTCTCGCTTGGCAGCAATCGATTTGGCTTCTTTTTCATCATCCAATACGTGAAACTTATCTCCGGCACTTGGAGCGCCGTTGATTCCTAATATCGATAACGGTTGTGCTGGACCGGCAACTTTCAAGGGTACACCGTGCTCATCATGCATTGCCCTTACGCGACCATAATACCTCCCTACAAGAACTACATCTCCAATCCGCATGGTTCCTGCCTCGACTAAGATGTTGGTAACATACCCTTTGCCTTTATCCAAGGATGATTCGATTACTGTTCCAACCGCATTTTTATTGGGATTTGCCTTGAGCTCTAACATTTCTGCTTCCAGCAAGACCTTATCTAACAATTCAGCGATGTTTTGTCCTTTTTTCGCGGAAATTTCTTGCACCTGATATTTTCCACCCCAATCTTCTACCAAAATATTCATTTGGGATAATTGTTCGCGTATACGGTCAGGATTTGCCCCCGGTTTGTCTATTTTGTTGATGGCGAAAATCATGGGAACATTTGCTGCCTGGGCATGAGAGATGGCCTCTTTTGTTTGGGGCATTACGTCGTCGTCTGCTGCAACGATAATAATGGCAAGATCCGTGACTTGGGCTCCTCGAGCACGCATTGCGGTAAAGGCTTCGTGACCTGGCGTATCTAGGAAGGTCATTTTACGATTATCTTTAAGGGTGACTGAATAGGCGCCAATATGTTGGGTAATTCCTCCTGCCTCACCTTCTGTAACATTTGCGTTTCGGATTCTATCCAATAGTGAAGTTTTACCATGATCCACGTGGCCCATCACCGTAATAATTGGTGGTCTAGCCACTAATTCTGTTGGTAAATCCTCTACCGTTAGTACGGCATCTTGTACTTCAGCGCTAATAAACTCGGTTTCAAAACCAAATTCATCAGCAACAATTTGAATGGTTTCCGCATCTAACCGTTGATTAATCGATGCAAAAATCCCTAACGACATACACGCAGAAATAACCTGTGTGGGCTGAACGTTCATCATACTGGCCAATTCTGAAACGGTAACGAACTCGGTAAGTTTTAGGATCTTATCGTCTAGTTCTGCAGCCAACATTTCTTCTTGACGGCGCTGCGCTACATTATCTCTTTTTATTCTTCGATTCTTAGAGGACTTAGATTTGGATCCTTGACCGGACAGTCGTGCAAGGGTTTCTTTAATTTCCTTTTGAATGTCGTGTTCAGATATTTCCTTTTTCTCCGCCTTGAATGCGCCTGGTTTAGCCGGTTGCGATTTTGCTCCAGGAGCAGGTGTTTCTACCTTCTTAATGCGTTTTCGTTTCCGCTTTTCTTCTTCTGCAGCGGCACTCGAAGCACTCGATTTAGGACGTTCAACGGGCAAAACTATTTTACCGAGAACAGTTGGCCCTGTTAATATGGTGCGTTCTGTTTTGTGCGTTTCAATCACCGGAGCGGCAGGTTTTTCTTCAACCTTGGGCTCTAGTGGTTTGGGCGCCTCAACCTTTGGTTCTGGTACAACAACTTCCGGTTTTTTCTTTGGTTTTAGGGCCTCCAAATCTATTTTTCCAACCACATTCACGTGTGGCTCGTTAGATTTTGGTTTTACCGTTTCGGGCTCTAACACAGTACGTTTGATTTCTTCGAGATTAATATCATCGCCTTCGTCGTCGTCCACTTGTTTTTGTTGAACGGGTGGTGTTTCTTGACGCGTATCTCTGAGTGAAATCGATTCCTTTTTCTCTTTTTGGGCCGTGCCTTTCGCCTGTTCTTTCAGGGTTTGATCGGCTGCAAATTCGGTACACAATAAGTGAAAATGCTCTGGGTCTAATTTCGTATTTGGATTAGAGTCAATCGTTATGCCTTTAGAGCCTAAAAATTCCACTAACGTTGGTAATCCAACATTTAATTCACCTGCTGCTTTTCCTAAACGAATGGGTTTCCCTGCCATAATATTATTCCCTAATGTATTTCAAAATTATTCAAATTCTGCATTCAAAATTTTGAATACCTCTTCAATTGTTTCTTTTTCTAAATCGGTACGTTTAACCAATTCATCAATGTTCATTTCCAATACAGACTTCGCGGTATCGCAACCGATGGTTTTTAGCTCATCGATAATCCACCCGTCTATTTCATCTGCAAATTCTTCTAGGTCAACATCTTCCACATCCACTTCACCATCGCGATACACGTCGATTTCATAACCCGCTAATTTACCTGCCAGCTTAATGTTATTTCCACCGCGACCAATGGCCAAAGACACTTGATCGGGTTTTAAAAACACTTTCACGCGTTTTTCTTCTTCATCGATTTCCATGGATGTTATTTTCGCAGGAGACAATGCACGTTGAATAAGCAGCTGATTATTCGATGTATAATTGATCACATCGATGTTTTCATTGCGAAGTTCTCTAACGATTCCATGAATTCTGCTTCCTTTCATTCCGACGCATGCCCCAACTGGATCAATACGGTCGTCATAAGATTCTACAGCCACTTTAGCACGTTCACCGGGCTCTCGTACAATCTTTTTAATGGTAATTAAGCCATCAAACACCTCTGGAACTTCCAATTCAAACAAACGCTCCAAAAACTCTGGAGCGGTTCTCGAGAGAATAATCACTGGAGTGCTGTTTCGCATGTCTACTTTTGAAACGACAGCTCGTACAGTTTCTCCTTTTTTAAAGAAATCTGAAGGAATTTGTTCCGATTTTGGTAAAATAAGCTCGTTGTGATCATCGTCCATCACTAGGATTTCTTTCTTCCATACTTGGTATACTTCTCCAGTAACAATTTCTCCAACGCGCTCCTTGTATTTTTTATATAAGTGGTCTTTTTCTAACTCAAGGATTCGAGATATTAGGTTTTGACGTAATGAAAGTACGTTTCGACGTCCAAAATCCATAAATTTAAATTCCTCGGTAACCTCTTCGCCAATTTCGAAATCAGGTTCTATTTTAATGGCATCTGAATAAGCGATTTCTGTATTTGGATCTTCCACTTCACCGTCATCAACGATTTCCTTATTTAGGAATATCTGCACATCACCTTTCTCAATGTTCACAATTACATCGATGTGTTCGTCGGTATTGAATTTCTTTTTAAGCATGGCCCGAAATACATCTTCAAGCACATGTTGCATGGTTTGCTTATCAATGTTTTTAAGCTCTTTAAACTCGGAAAAGGATTCAACTAAATCAATACTATTCATTGGTTTTTATTTAAAGGATATTACACGTTTTATTTCTTTTATTTCTTTCGCAAGGAGAGTAAGTTCTTCTGCAATAAGTTCATTTTTATTCTTTTCGTTTTTAACGATACGTTCTGTCGATACTATAAAACTATCGGTTGTAAAGGACTTTAATGTCCCTTCAATTTGTACTCCATCTTTTTTTAGAAAGGTCAAACGGCGACCTGTATTCTTGACGAACTGTTTGTGATGACGTAAGGGACGGTCCATACCTGCTGAGGAAACATTCAGTTCAAAATCCACGGTTTCTCTATCCAAGTTATGCTCAACGTTTCGTGAAACAGAAATGCAATCCTCAATAGATACTCCACCCTCTTCTCTATCCAATTCAATACTAATCACATTTCGAGTTGAAATAGATAATTCCACAATAAAAAGCCCTCTATTCAATTCCTGAATACGTTCTTCAGCTAGTTTTAACACTAAATTCTTGTCAATCATAGTAAAAAAAGAGGGGACTTTCGTCCCCTCATTATCATTTAACCTATGGCAAAGGTAGGTTAATTATAAGAAACTTCCAAATCAAAAATTCGCATTAATTTTGAAGCATGTTAATTGAACTCAACGACACCATTGTATCGGCTGAAATTTTTAAACGAAAATTTGTTTGTGATTTATCTTCTTGTAAAGGGGCTTGCTGCGTGGAGGGCGATGCAGGTGCTCCACTAACTACAGAAGAAGTGGTCCAAATTTCCAAACACCTTGAGCACATCAAACCCTACATGCGCCAGGAAGGACTTGCGGCAATTGAGGCCAAGGGAGTTTCCTACCTAGACCATGAAAATGAACCTGTAACCATGCTTGTGGACGGGAAGGAATGCGCCTTTGTGTTTTTTGACAACAATAAAACCGCCTTGTGTGCGATAGAAGCCGCGCATCGTGCAGGAGTTATTGAAAATATTAAGCCCATTTCATGTTCTCTGTATCCGATACGCGTTAAGCAATACCAAGATTTTAAAGCCCTCCAATTCGATGAGTGGAACATTTGCGAATCTGCATGTGCCTGTGGAACTAAACTAGAAATGCCAGTATATAAATTCCTAAAGGAACCGATCATTCGGGCGTTTGGCCAAGACTACTTCAACGAGCTTGAACTGGTTGCGCCGGAAATAGAAAATATTGAGCCATAAAAAAAGCCCCATTGGGGCTTTTAATTATTAATGTTCTGTTTCTCCTTCCGCTAAAGGTACATCTTGCGGGATAAAATCATCCGCTGCACCTGGCTTGGAATAATCGTAAGGCCAACGGTGAACCACAGGTAGAGCTCCCGGCCAATTTCCGTGAATGTGTTCCACTGGAGTTGTCCATTCTAAGGTATTAGATTTCCATGGGTTCTGTGGTGCCGCAGGACCTCTGTAGATACTGTAGAAAAAGTTGAATAAGAAAATGGCTTGACCGACTGCCGCTACAATCGCAAACACGGTGATTATCACATTCAAGTCCATAATCATATTAAAGGACTCCGTATCGAATTCACCGTAGACGGAGTAATCATAATACCTTCTTGGTGCGCCGGCTATACCCACAAAGTGCATCGGGAAGAACACCCCATAGGCACCTACAATGGTTATCCAGAAATGTACATACCCCATTCGGTTATTCATCATACGTCCATACATCTTAGGGAACCAATGGTATACCCCTGCAAACATTCCAAATACCGCAGACATCCCCATTACAATGTGGAAGTGTGCTACAACAAAATACGTGTCATGCACTGCGATGTCTAAGGCGGAATCCGCTAAGATAATCCCTGTAACCCCTCCTGTAATAAATGTAGACACGAGCGCTATTGCAAACAACATGGCAGGCGTGTAAACGATAGAGCCTTTCCACAAAGTGGTAATGTAATTAAATACTTTTACGGCTGAAGGAATCGCAATCAATAAGGTAGTAAATACAAACACACTGCCTAAGAACGGATTCATTCCCGTAATGAACATGTGGTGGCCCCACACAATAAAGGATAGGAAACCAATCGCTAAAATAGACCCAATCATTGCTTTGTAGCCAAAGATTGGCTTTCTTGCATTGGTGGCTATAATCTCTGAAGACAATCCAAGCGCTGGCAATAATACAATGTATACCTCTGGGTGACCTAAGAACCAGAACAAATGCTGATATAAAATTGGTGACCCACCATGATTCGATAACATCTCGCTCCCCACCATAATATCGGATAAGTAAAAACTTGTTCCTGCCATTCTATCCATCATCAATAAGAGTGCTGCAGACAAGAGAACAGGGAAAGAGAGTACGCCTAGGATTGCTGTAACAAAAAACGCCCATATAGTCAAAGGCATTCTTGTCATCGTCATTCCAGTTGTACGCAAATTCAATACCGTTACGATATAATTCAAGCTACCAATTAAAGAACCTGCAATAAATATCGTCATTGAAAACAACCATAAGGTCATTCCGAATCCAGAACCGGATACTGCTTGCGGTAGCGCTGACAATGGCGGATACACCGTCCATCCAGCCATCGCTGGACCGTTGCCTGTAGTTCCCCAATCTCCAGGGATATCAATTCCGAAAATCGAGCCGTTCATCACGAACAACGAAAGGAACATAATCAGTGAAGAAAGGAAGAAAAACCAATAAGATAACATGTTTAAAAACCCTGATGCCATATCACGCGCACCTAATTGCAACGGAATTAATATGTTCGAGAAGGTTCCTGATAATCCACCTGTTAAAAGAAAGAATACCATGATTGTACCGTGAATGGTTACCAATCCTAAATACATATCCTCTTTTAATACCCCTTCCGGCGCCCATTGATCCCCTAAAAAGAAATTTAGAAAATCAGAACTTTCACCGGGCCATGCCAACTGGATTCTAAATAGAATCGATAAAAGCATCGCCACTAACCCCATGAATACTGCAGTTATCAAAAACTGCTTGCCAATCATTTTATGGTCTTGACTGAAAATATATTTAGAAACAAAACTTTCTTCATGATGATGCTCGTGGTGATCATGAGAATGTACATCGTGCGCTGTTGAAGCCATGTTTATTGTGTTTTAATCTTTATTTATTAATTCATCGCGGTTTTAACGGTATCTGCAGCTGGAGTTGTTGCTGGTGCTGCAGGAGCAGGGAAGTAGGTGTCTTTAAAGGTTTTATTGCCTTTACTTTTCATCCATGCGTTGTATTCTGCCTCTTCTAAAACTACCACCATCATCTTCATTTTGTAATGTGCTCCGCCACAAATTTTATTACACATCAATACGTAATGGAACGTCGGAAGATTCTTGATGGTTCGCATTTCTGCGGTGGTTTTGTTTGGTGTAAATTTCATGCGCGTACCATATCCTGGAACCGTATTCATTTGAGTTCTAAAGTGTGGGAAATATGCAGAATGGATTACATCCTTGGAACGAAATGAAATCTCATACGGTTTATTTACACACAGGTACAAGGTGTCTCGCTGTATGATGTCATCATACACGTGCTTATCCAAAGCCACATTGTGCGTAGCCTTCATTTGATTCAGCAAGCGGAGTAGACGTTCTTTGGTGCCCAAATCTTTTCTCAGAACGTTCACCAAAGAGTCGGTGAGTACGGTATCTCTGTTGTTGAGTATTTTTTGAATTTCTAAAATACCCCCTGCACCATGACGCATTGCTTGTATCGATGAATCAATGGTTGCAGCTGTCATGAGCCCTAATTCGTTGGTTCCGGTGATTAATTTATAATCTGTACGCCCTAGCGTGTTGTCTCCCCCAGAATATCTAGCTGTCCAGTCGAATTGCTTAGAGTATAACTCAAGGCTGATGGCATCTTTAGGTGAAGCACCAGTCACATCGTTCCAGGTTTGCAATCCAAGAATTATTATTACTGCCAACACAGCTGCTGGAACTACCGTCCATAACATTTCCAATTTATTGTTGTGAGGGTAGTAATAAGCTTTAACGCCCGGGCGCTTTACATACTTGTATGAAAAATAAAACAACAAGAAATTAGTAAAAAAGAAAATTGCTGAAACCAGTACGAGATTCAGGTTTAGCAACCAATCCGTTGACTCTCCCTGTACTGATGCAGCGGGACCTCTTCCCGTCCAACCATACTTCAGCATAAGGTAGATAAATCCGCCAAACTGAAGTACCATAAAGGCAAGCATTAGCTTTGCGTTCAAATAATTGTCGCGCATTGGGATCTCATGCTCACCATGTTTTCTCAACTTAGCGGTTAATTCATAAACTCTAACAAGCTGCGATATAGCAATCGCGCCTATTACAACAATCAAGATTATAATCAATTTACTTTCCATTTCTTCCGCGTATTATCGTTAAAATTCGTGATGTATACTTTCATCCAAAAACGGGTGATTAACCGGTGTTAGAGGTGCACTTGCTAAGTTTTTAAACAAGATCAATATAAATACTCCTGCCATTACCAACGGCAATCCTATTTCTAAAAGCCCAATATGCCAATTTTCTCCAAGGGATCCTCCAGAGACCATAATAAACACATCTAACCAATGACCAATCAAGATAACCAAACCAACGAACATAAGTACCCCGGTATCACGTTTCGCATCTCTTGACATTAAAATCAACATTGGGAAGACGAAATTAATGAAGAACATACCGAAGTATAAATACTTATAGTTTTCCGTCCTCATTACATAGTATGTCACTTCTTCACCGATATTAGCATACCAAATAAGCATGTATTGCGAAAACCATAAATAAGACCACAGGAATGAGATTGCGAAGATCCATTTACCTATGTCGTGAATATGCGAATCATTTACATGCGGTAAGTATCCTTGTTTTTTCAGATAAATGGTAGTTAAAACAATTACAACCATTGCGGATACCCACATCCCCGCGAAGGTATACCATCCGAACAAGGTGCTATACCAATGCACGTCTATGGACATCAACCAATCCCATGCTGAGGTTGAGCTAAATACAGCAAAGAAAACCAAAAACGTTGCGCCCTTTCGGTAGTTTTTAAAGTGAATTTCAGTTCCGCCTATTTGATCCTCAAGCAAGGAACGCTTTCTGAAACCTCTTAAAAACAATAAGTATACCGTGAAATAAACCAGGGTACGAAGCCAAAAAAACGCCATATTTAAATAGGCAGACTTTCCTTGAATAAGTTCATCTTCGGCTACCGTATGACCATCCATCCAGGTATAGATATGCGCACCTTTCATAAATGAAATGGTTAACAAAATCAACGCAAAAATACCCATCCCGTAGGGTAAAAATAAGGCAACAGCTTCAATAATACGTTTCACGACAGCATACCAACCGGCTTCCGTGGCATAATTTAATGCTAGGAAAAACAACGCTCCTAAGCCAATCGCGAAAAAGAAAAACGCATTGATTAAGCCATTGGTCATTAAGCGTGTAGTGAAGTGTGCCTCTCCGATATTAGTTATTATTCCAACAATAGCTAATAGCGCCCCAACTCCGATTAAACCGAACGCTGTGTTTTTTGCTTTTTTAGTGATTGTAAATTCCATGATCTTATTTTTGTTTTGTTGTATCTGCAACTGCCGCAGTACCATTCGCATCAAATTTGCCGTAATCTGGGGACTGCAAGCTTCGGATGTAGTGAATAACAGTCCATATTTCTTTTTTATTCAATAGGGATCGGTGTGCCCCCATCATTCCTTTACCATAGTAAATGGAATAAAACATTTGTCCATCAGATAAAGCCACACGCTCCGCATAATTTGGAACCCCTGAATAAGCTCCCGAAGCAACCATCGGACCATTTCCGTCTCCTTTTTCACCATGACAATGTTGACACATCGCGGTAAACAACTCCTTCCCTTTTGACAATACAGCCCCTGCATTTAGAGCATTCAATGGAATCATATTTCCATCAGCAGCTGCAGCCGTGTAATGATCTTCTTTCGTTAAGACATCGCTATACATTCCATGGCTTGCCTTAAAAGATTCGTTTGCTAATCTCGCATACGGCATCATTAAACGAACTTCCGTGCTGTCGGTACCCACATAAGGAATGGCGAAGGCAGGTGGTGTCATTGCCGTAAGGCGTGTTTTCTTAGATTCATCAATCCGGCCTCTAACTTCACCGTAATCTACATATGCCTCTACGGCAGGCGAGCGATACATATCCGGCATATATTCTAACCCGGGACTGTCTGCGTTGGAGGTACATGCACTGAGTACAAATACGCTTACGGATAACATTCCAACAATTCTCAAAAAGGACTTTTTCATTCGTTTTCCTTAATTCTTATTCAATAATTTTTTTATCTAGCTCAACGAATCCTGTATCTTTCAATAACTCGTCTAGCTTGTCTTCGGTAACTCCGTGGTTTTCTGACAATCTGATTTCCATAACGAATTTATCATCCGTTGTTCTTGGATCTGGATTTTGAGCAGGCATCCCAGGAAGCGTACGATTCAACAATAAGTATGTGATTGCCATACCATGGGCAGCGCACAAAACTGTAAACTCGAAAGAAACAGGAATAAAAGCCAATACATTTTCTGCGTAAGAAAAGTTTGGTTTACCACCGATATTCATCTTCCATTCCACAACCATGAAATAATACATTCCGATGGTCGCTAAGGTTAGGCCGGTTAAACCATATAAAAAAGCCATAATTCCTAAGCGTGTGCCTTTAACCCCAATAATTGGATCAATCCCGTGAATAGGAAAAGGACTGTATACTTCGGAAATTTTAACTCCGTTTGAGACTAGTTTTTTAGCGCTAGATTTTAGCACATCATCGTCTCCATACATTGCATATATTACTTTATCTGACATAATCCGATATTAATGATGGTTATGATAATCCGGTGACTCTTTGTACGATTGGCCAGAGCCTTTCAAAATTGTTTTAACTTCATTTAAAGCCAATACTGGGAAATAACGAGCAAACAATAAGAAAAACACAAAGAATAATCCAATGGTTCCTACATAAACAGCAATGTCAATATGGCTTGGGTAATGCATGCTCCATGCTGCAGGAATATAATCCCTGTGAATCGATGTAACGATTATTACATAGCGTTCAAACCACATTCCAATATTTACTACAATTGAAATGAAGAAGGTAAACAACAAGCTTCTACGCAATTTACGAATCCACATGAGCTGTGGAGAAATCACGTTGCACGTCATCATTGACCAATAAGCCCACCAATATGGTCCAGTGGCACGGTTCAAGAAGGCATACGCTTCATACTCTACCCCGGAATACCAAGAAATAAAAAGCTCTGTAATGTAGGCTGTTCCAACAATTGATCCAGTCACCATGATTACAATATTCATGTACTCGACGTGTTTAGTGTGGATGTACGCTTCAAGATTCATTGCTTTACGCATCACCAATAAGAGGGTTTGAACCATAGCGAATCCAGAAAAGACCGCACCGGCGACAAAGTATGGCGGGAAGATCGTGGTGTGCCAACCTGGAATCACTGACGTGGCAAAGTCAAAAGATACAATCGAGTGTACAGAGAATACCAGCGGTGTAGCTAATCCTGCTAACACTAAAGAAACCAATTCGAATCGATTCCAATGTTTCGCTCTACCTGACCACCCAAAAGACAGGATGGTGTACATGCGTTTGGCCACTGGTTTTTTAGCACGATCGCGTATTGTGGCAAAATCTGGAATCAAACCAATGTACCAAAACACTAAAGAAACGGACAAATACGTTGAAATGGCAAATACGTCCCACAACAAAGGCGAATTAAAATTCACCCACAAAGATCCAAAATGATTTGGAAGTGGAAGTACCCAATATCCAACCCAAAGCCTTCCCATGTGAATCAAAGGAAACGTTCCTGCCATAAATACCGCAAAAATTGTCATGGCCTCTGCAGATCGGTTAATCGCCATTCTCCATTTTTGACGGAACAATAAAAGCACGGCAGAAATCAAGGTGCCTGCGTGACCAATACCAACCCACCATACAAAGTTTGTGATATCCCAAGCCCAACCAATGGTCTTGTTCAATCCCCAAACACCAATACCCGTGCCTAATAGGTATAAAATAGAACCTACCCCGTAAAGGCCGATGATTAATGCGATTGCAAATAATATGTACCACATTTTTGGTGCCTTTCCTTCAATCGGTCTACATACATCCTCCGTTACATCGTGGTATGTTTTATTTCCAAGAATTAAGGGTTCCCTTATTGCTGCTTCCTTTTGCATTGCTCTTGCTTTTAATTTCTTTTAATATCTTAGTTTCTTACCTTCACTTTATACCATACGTTCGGCTTCACTCCTACTTCTTCCAAAGCCTGATATGCTCTATGGTCTGAAGAACTCGCTTTAACCGCTGAACGGTCGTCGTTCCAATCCCCAACAATAATTGCATTGGTAGGACACGCCTCAGAACAAGCCGTTGCTAATTCACCATCCATCACTGGACGCGCTTCTTTTTTCGCGGTCAATTTTGTGCTTTGAATTCGTTGAACGCAGAAAGAACATTTTTCCATGACACCTCGGGTACGAACGGTAACATCCGGGTTGAGTACCATTCGGCCTAAATCATCTTGAGCTGGGTTTACTTCGGTAAACTTTTTATAAGACGGGTAATTAAACCAATTAAAACGACGAACCTTGTAAGGGCAATTGTTCGCACAATATCGTGTACCAATACAACGGTTGTACGTCATCTGGTTTAATCCTTCGTTGCTGTGGGTAGTCGCCGCAACCGGACAAACCGTTTCACACGGTGCGTGATTACAATGCTGACACATGAGTGGCATATGCACAACAGCAGGATTCACTGCTGCTATTTCAGCTGCCGAATAGCTAAAGTCATCTTTATTTGCTTTTTTACCAACTGAAGATTCTTCCGCCGAAGCATAGTAACGGTCAATACGCAACCAATGCATTTCACGACCTCTTCTAACTTCATCCTTACCAACTACCGGAACATTGTTTTCAGCCTGGCAAGCCACTAAACATGAACCACAACCAATACAAGAGGTTAAATCTATGGTCATTCCCCAACGATGTCCAACTTTTTCAATTGGATGGGCATTCCATAAATCAAACTCCTCCATGGGTGCCTCCTCGTGATGACCGTGCTCATTTAATCGTTGTAGTTTATGTGCTGGATTAAACGCTTCTTTATCTCCCTTTAAAAACGTGGAGAGGGTTGTTTCACGTACAATTGAATCTCTACCCATCACGGTGTGATGAATTTGAGTTGCTGCAATCAGATACTCACCGTCAACCTTTGCGATGGTCGCGGCAGCTGAATATGCAGGCAACGCATTTATTTGAGAAATACATGGGAAGACATTTAAGCCGATGGCTTTTCTATTTCCTTGTTCATTTAAATCATAGCCACCATATTCTTTGGTTTGGTATGCACCACGACCAATTGCTTCGCCGTTCGCGCCTCGACCATAACCTAGGGCAATTCCCACGGTATTAAAGGCTTGTCCTGGCTGCGGATACACAGGAAGCGTTAGTTTTTGACCGTTCACGGTAAGGCTGGCCATATTTAACCCATGCTCCTGATCATAGGTTGTTACAAATCCCATCTTCTCCATTTGAACTGGATTCATGGTTATGTAATTGTCCCAGGTAACTTTAGAAATTGGATCTGGCAATTCTTGTAACCACGGATTGCTAGACATAGCGCCGTCTCTTATCGCAGTTTTTTGATAAAAAACAACTTCCCAATCACCACTTTTTGTCGTTGCCGCGGAGGAAGCCGCTTTGTAAACCAAGGCATTAAGCGGTGCGTTCACCGCACCACAACTGTTGTGCGTTAACATTGCAAAATCTAGGAATCCTAAAGTTGCTGCCGATGCTTTAATGGTCTCATACGCCACGGTGGAATCTTTTCCATTACGTACTGCGGAGCCTGCCCACACCAACATGGATTCTATGGCTGAATAGGTATCTCCCAACGGACGTATTGTCGGTTGAGCTACTGCATAATGCGCCGCTTTAGGCATAAAATCATTCCAGGATTCAAGCTGGTGATGATCTGGCACTATAAACGATGCTACAGACGAACTTTCATCAGCATATCTCGCAGTAGAGACATACATTTTCAAGCCTGCTAATCCCTTTCGTAATTTATCTCCGTTGCATGCCGTATACACAGGATTTGCTCCCAGATTAATTAATACATCTGGACCTTTACCTGCAGTAATTGCATCAAAAAGTTGATTGGCCTCTTTATCATTTGACTGATAAAGCTTCACGTCGTTTGATAAATCAATAGTAGTTCCATAGGCCTTCAACTGATTGTTAATGGCATTTGTTAGCAATTGTTCCGCCTCATTGTTTGAGCCACAAACAACTAGTGATTCATTACGGCTCGCTTTGAGTGAGGAAATCGCTTTGTCAGCAATTGCTTTCGCTTCATTCGGAAGGGTTGAGGATAGGGTTGTAGCTCCACCAATTCCTTTTAGAATGTATGCCAATACATTTGCAGTCTCCGACGGTTTAATTTGAGCTCTTCCATCCGCATTCGACCCTGTAATCGACATGATTGATTCAAATTGGAAGTGCTTAGACATTCCTTTTCCGGGAACCCTATTTACCCCATATTGAACGGCATATTCATTTGCCAATAGCCATGTGCTCAAGAAATCTGCTCCAACACTCACGATGGTTTTCGCCTTCGAAAAATCATACGATGGAATAATGGATGCTCCAAAATTCTGTTCATTCGCTTTTCTAATAGCGCCATAAGAAATTCCGTCGTATTGAACCCGCTTCACTTTCGAAGTTCCGTTGATGGCATAAGCTGCCTCCAAAGAAGCAATTGATGTATTCATTGACGGACTTATAACGGTGGGTGAAAGGACTACAATCTCTTGTGCAGCCTTGAGTGCTGCTACAATTGCTTTATCCGCTTTTTCTACCGAAATGTTCTGATCGCTTCCTTTGGCACGGACGCCGTTGAGTCGTTCGCTATCGTACAAGCCCAGCACTGAAGCAATAATTTGGGGGTTTGTTCCTCCTTTGGTAAACCCAAAATCTTTATTTCCTTTGATGAAAATCGGACGCGCTTCTCTTGTTTTAACAAGGATGCTTGCATAGGACAAGCCATCATAGTAGGTTGAAGCATACCACGTGGCAACTCCTGGGGTCACATCTTCCGGTTTATTCACATAAGGAACAACCTTAGTCACGGGCGCCTCGCAAGCCGCCAAAGTTGCCGCTGCGACGGAAAACCCTAAAAACTTAAGGAAATCACGTCGGCCTGATGAAGATTCAGCCAATTGATCATCCACTAAAAATTGCTCAACCGCATGTTGATTCGGAAATTCAGAATCCCGCAGTTGCTTAAATTCAGGCGTTTGATTTAATTCCTCAATTCCCTTCCAATATTTCTTTGTTACTTCCATAACTTATTTTATTCGCTACTGTAAATTAATAGTGACATTTAGCACATTCCCAACCCCCTAATTCGTTGGCTGTAAGTTTGCCGTCGTTTGCAAGATATTGCTTGTATAGAGTCTTGTTCTTTTTTAAGCGGCTATGTATTTCATCATAGTATCCATTTTTTCCGTCTCCTATCGTTACTTCCTTCGCCCCATGACACTCGATGCACCATCCCATCGTAAGGGTTGCTTTCGTTAGTTTAATATTGCCTTCTACCTTGTTCAACTCTTCAATTGGAAGCACTTTTGCGGTTTCTTTCATTTTCGTCATATCTCCGTGACATTGCTTACAATCAACCCCTCCAACTACTACGTGCTGAGAGTGATTAAAATATACGTGATCGGGTAATACATGAACCTTATTCCAAACCAACGGTTTGCCTTTCGTATTTCGATACCCGCCTGCCGGACCAAAACTCGGATCCCAACCTGCCGCTGCGTAAATCTTCTTAACCTCACCGGCAAATGGCTTCCCATCGCCACTGATTTGCTTATGGCAGTTCATACATACGTTTACCGATGGCAACCCTGCGTGTTTCGACTTTGCTACTGAATTGTGACAATATTTACAGTCGATTCCATTAATTCCTGCGTGCGTTTCGTGGGGGAACGCAATGGGTTGGGACGGCTGGTAATTTTCCATAACATTAATGGAATATAGGCTTTTAAAGACCACTACCACCACGGCAATGGTTAAAACCAAGCCCACAATTCCTGTTATACCGCGGTATTTCCACGCAATTGTTTTTAGCTCCTCCCAATACGTAAGTTGGTTGTAGGCCTCGTCCCCTGTACTTGCAACTTTCAACTGTCGACGTACTCCACCTACACTTAAAATAATAACAATAAAAAATACAGCAAGTACGATCCATATAAATCCAAGACCGCCTTCTTCTTCCTCGGTTCCTGCTGTTGCATTCGGGTCTTGAACCCCTCCATTCGCACCAGCCTTTGCCGGATCATCTTTCGGCTGAGCATCTGCGTAATCCAATATTTGATTTACCTGATCGTCTGTTAAATCGGTAAACAAAGACATTTGAGAGTTCCCATATTCCTTGAATACAGTCGCCGCACGTTTTGACGCACCGCTTGCGCGCAAAGCCGCATTGTTTTGAACCCATTTGGTAATTAAATCTCCCTCGCCTGCATCCGTCCAACGTTGACGTGCACCAGACAACATTGGTCCTGTACCATTCTTGTGGATTTGGTGACAGCTGGAACATTTGGATTTAAAAAGGGCCTCTCCTTGTGCGAAAAGGGTGTGTTGTACAAAAAAGGTAACACACAAGAAGGCAAACAACTGTAGGGTTTTCGCCATAGTAACTTGTTGAATATTAGATATTTTCATGAAACTGGTTTCTAAATTCTAGTTTTAAAAAGCATTTTATAAGGCTTTTCCACGATGCAAATTTACATGAATAGAGAAATTTCATGACAATTTGATGACAAAAAAAGAGCATCAAATTTAATTTATAATCATTCTAAATAAGAAGCGGTCGGTGCCCGAGCAAGTCTAAAGAAATTTATACCTTTGTTGCATGTTGGTAACCCGAGTATCGTTTTTTATCCTGATTCTGTCTATTTTGAGTTTTTGGAATACCTGCTTAGGTCAATTTATCCCTCATGCTGACCCTATTATCGAAAAAAACATAGATAGCAACCGAACATACCGCAATGAACTCATAGGATTCCGAATACAATTGGCTTTTGATTCGGACAAACCACTCATTGACTCCTTGCGCTTAAAATTTATTAGCCTCTGCCCCAAACAGGATGCTTACATTACGTTCGAGGCGCCGTACTTTAATTTAATGGCGGGAGATTTTCGAACCGAGATCGAAGCGGAGGTAGTACGAAAAGAACTGTTAGGCCTTTTCCCTTTGACCGTCATTCAACGAACACGAATTAAACTCCCTCGAATCGATTAGTTAAAAATGATTCCAGCCTTGTGCTTTCAACTCGTGAATTATTCCAGATTGATCCATAAGTTTTGCCGTTCCTTCTTCGTCTGTGTAGTAGCCGATAGGCGTAAAATGCGGATTTCCCTTAAGTTTATCAAAATCTTTTTGAGAAACCGAAAAGAGCAATTCATAGTCTTCTCCCCCATTCATTGCACACGTTAAGGGTGAAATATTGAACTCTGTTGCCACCAACATGGTGTCTTCTTGGTATGGAATTTTCTCTTCGTGAATCACACACCCTAACTTATTGGCCTCGCACAAATGAATTAATTCCGAAGCCAATCCATCGGAAATATCGATCATAGAAGTGGGAATCACCCCTAATTCTTCCAGCAATTTAACCACATCTACCCTTGCCTCAGGCATCAACTGCTTTTTTATTAATGGATCATAGGGCGCTAACTCCGGTTGAATATTCGGGTTCGCCAAAAACACACTCTTTTCTCTTTCTAGAATTTGAAGCCCCAAATAGGCGCTGCCCAAATCGCCAGACACCATGAGGATATCTTTACTCGAAGCCCCCCGGCGGTATGCAACCTTTTGTTTCTCCACTTTCCCAATCGCCGTTACAGAAATCATCAGCCCTTTCGATGAGCTGCTTGTGTCTCCACCAATTAAATCCACGTTGAAAAAATCACAGGCACCACGAATTCCCTCGTACAACTCTTCAATTGCTTCCAAGGGGAACCGGCTTGAAAACCCTATATTCACGGTAACTTGTTCTGCCATGCCGTTCATGGCATATACATCCGAAACACTTGCGGAAACAGCCTTAAACCCAAGCTGCTTTAAGGGAACATACATTAAATCGAAATGAATGTTCTCTAAAAATAATTCCGAAGAAATTAGCGTAAATGTGGTGTCATCGCGATGTATCACGGCACAATCATCACCAACCCCAACGATGGACGAGGCATTATGAAGGGCGAAGCTGGAGGTTAGATGCTTGATAAGCCCGAATTCTCCCAGACGCTCAATGCTGTTTTTTTCTTGGTCTTGGTTCATAAGCAGGGTGACAACGGCAATTAAATTAAGAAACGCATTTTTATAAAAAACAAAACCCTGATTACTCAGGGTTTAATCGTTGACCCACTAGGGCTCGAACCTAGACTCTTCTGAACCAAAATCAGACGTGTTGCCAGTTACACCATGGGTCATTGGGTGCGCAAAGTTAGGAACTTTATTTAATTTTCAAAAAATCCAATTTGAAATTTATCCTTGGAATTTTCACTCAACGCGATATATTCCTAAATTCGCAACTACATATTATACTTGTTCTCATGAATTTTCAAAAGCTTAACGCCCTAATCGGCTGGATTGTATTTGCGATTGCCACCAGTGTTTATCTAATGACCATGGAATCAACTGCGAGTTTATGGGATTGCGGGGAATACATTACCGCTGCCTACAAACTAGAGGTAGGTCACCCTCCAGGCGCACCCTTATTTATGGTATTAGGGCGATTGTTTTCTTTTTTCGCGGCCCCAGAATCGGTGGCGCTTTGGATCAATGCCCTTTCAGCCATTTCCAGTTCACTGACTATTTTGTTTATGTTCTGGTCCATGAGTCTTCTGTTAAAAAAACTGGTGCTCACCCAAAAAGGCACGTTAAATACAGCCGATGGAATCATGGTTCTTTCTGCTTCTGCAATTGCGGCGTTGGCGTATACCTTTTCAGACTCCTTTTGGTTTTCAGCAGTTGAAGGGGAAGTGTATGCGATGGCTTCTTTATTTACTGCCGTTATTTTTTGGGCGGCGCTCAAGTGGGACGAGGAGATGAATCTGGCGGTCGATGGAAATTCAGCACCAAACCGTTGGATTTTAATTATTTTCTTCATGCTTGGGTTGGCTGTTGGGGTTCACTTACTCGGCATTCTTGTAGTACCGGCGATTGGATACCTCGTGTACTTTAATGTTTCAAAGAAAATTACTCTCTTGTGGTTGGCACTAACGGGCGTTATTTCCGTGCTTGCCTTGGGCTTTATCCAAGAAGGGATTATTCCTGGGTCGATTGCACTTGCCAGTTCTTTTGAGGTTGCATTTGTAAATTCGTTCGGATTGCCTTTTTACAGTGGAACGTTATTCTTCTTTGTCTTGTTAATTGGAGGGTGCATTTTCGCAATACGATATGCAAGAAAAAAACAACGCACCATTCTTTACAATGTAATCATGGGTTTAACGGTGTTGCTAATCGGTTATGGTTCGTTTGCGGTTATCGTTATTCGTTCCAATGCCAATACGCCGCTTGATGAAAATGACCCGGAAAACTTGGTTACCCTTCATTCCTACTTAAAACGCGAACAATACGGCTCCAACCCGATACTTTTTGGGCAATATTGGAATTCATTTCGTTTAAATGAAACCTTGAATGAAAATGGTCAGGCGCAGCTTACTTCCAAAGATGGATGGGGAGATCTTTCGGCATATTACCTGCGTCGGTTTGTAGTTCAAGAAGGAGAAAGCGATGTGAAAGCATTTGTGAAAAAGGCAGATGCAGAAGCGTGGATGAATAAAAATAAAGGGGGATATACCTTAACAGAAAAGTATTACGAAAGCAATAGCTCAATCCGGATTGGGGCAGAACCGGCATATGCACAAACCACCTTCTTGCCTCGAATGTATGCAGAAACACCGCAACACATCCAAGGATATAAAGAATGGAGCGGTTATGACCCTGCAGACGGGGCTAATGATGAATTAGGAAGAGACGGAATGCGACTTCCAACTATGGGTGAAAACCTCACTTATCTCTTTCGATATCAAGTAAATTGGATGTATGTTCGCTATTTATTGTGGAATTTTTCTGGACGCCAGAATGACATCCAAGGTCACGGAGATAACCTGCGTGGAAATTGGATAAGTGGTATAGACTGGGTGGATGCCCCAAATGTTGGCCCGTCAGATGCACAACCTTACTACACGTCAGAAAATCCCGCGCACAACCGATTCTTTTTAATTCCTTTGGCCCTTATTTTATTGGGTATATTCTTTCATTTTTACCGTGCCCCTAAAGATGCGTTTGTATTAACCTTAGCCTTCTTATTCACCGGGTTAGCGATTGTAATCTATTTAAATCAAAAGCCATTTGAGCCGAGAGAACGGGACTATGCATACTCTGGTTCCTTCTATTTCTTTGCCATGTGGTTGGCGTTTGGCGTGTATTCCCTCTATGATTTTATAAGCACCTTGGATAAAAAACTGTTGGTCAAGCTCTCTTATTTCTTGGGCGGGGGCTTGGTGTTGTTTTTTATTACGGGTTACGGCCGCATGGGACTCGTGCTCGTCTTAATTTTATCGCTGTTTATAGGGCTCTCGTATCTGCTGCGTAAGGTAAAGCTGAGTGGCAACGCTCCCGTTATAGTGATCAGTCTTCTAGGACTTTTAGCCCCTATACTCATGGGCACACAGGGTTGGGATGATCATGACCGCAGCGGAAAAACTTCGGCACGCGATTTAGCATACAACTATTTGAATTCTTGTAAAAAGAATGGTATTTTATTCACCAACGGAGATAATGATACCTTCCCCTTGTGGTACTTACAAGAAGTTGAAGGGAAGCGAACCGATGTTCGGGTTTGTAATCTTTCCCTCATGGGAACCGACTGGTATACGAATCAAATGAAAATGAAAGCCTATGAATCAGATGCGCTACCGATCGAATACCGAGAAGATCAAATCTTAATGTATGCCGGTAACACAGACCAGGTGTATTTCCTTCCTTTACTAGAGTTAATTGGCCTAAGTAACGATGAAGCCCTGATGAGAAAAGTTATCGACATGAGGTTAAAGAAAAACAAGGCCATCGCATCACAGGTAGTTAACTATTTTAACGGAAAGATGGGTGCCTTACGACCTTCTTTTACTGTTACACAGCCCAGCTTGCAGGTGGCGTTTGATAAAACATGGAATCAAATTACATCGGCGGATACGCTAAATCTCGCCACGAATATTATTGGGAAATTCACAGGAATAAACCAAATCTTTCAAAGTGTTCAGCAAGGGTCAATAAAGATTGAAGACGGTGCAGCAAAAGAACTGCAAACGCTCTTTGATGAATTTGAAAAGCCATGGATGAGTGTTGACCTACGGGATGCCATGGAATTTGTTCGCCAAGATGAAAACTTCATTGTAGATCGAGACGGAAATCATATTTATTTTTTCCCTTCCAGTAAATTTTATTTGCCGGTGAATACAACAAATGCCTTAGCGTCTGAAGTTATATCGAAAGGGCAGGTAAGCCAATGTGCGAAGGAAATTGAATTTGCATTTAATGAAGACCAAGATCGGTATTTAACGCGTGATGAAGTGATGATGATGGATATTGTAGCCAACAACGACTGGAAACGAGGGGTGTACTTTTCAAGTAACCGCGGGTCCTCATTCTCTCTTGCCCTACTCAATGGTGGATGGGTAAAACAAGTGGGGCTAGCCTATGTATTAAGTCCGTTAAAAACGGCCATAACCGATTTCTACGATCGAAACGAAATGTACCGAACGATATTCAATGTATTTGAATATGGTGATATGGCTAATCCATCGGTACTAACGGATTACTATGCCCGAAGACATACCACGCAATACCGGGCTAACTTCCTGATTTTAGCAGAGCAATTTTATCTTCAAAACAATACGAAAAAGGCCATTGCGCTCCTGGATAAATCGTTAGATGTAATGCCGGCAGAAACGGTGATGGATTTCACCGAAGTAAACGCATGCGACCCCATGAATATGTTAACCTACAATCAAAACAATCGCGGGTACATGTACGGTGGTCAAGAAATTCGGGCAAAATGTAGTGGAAACCTAAATGAGCATGTCCAGCTTTATTATTTGTGTAAAGCTAACGGCAAAGGAGCTGCCTTGGGGAATAAACTTATGGACCAATACGAAAGCATTCTTAATTTTTATGAATTCACCGCTGCGGAAATCAGCACAAACGTTCAAAATACAGAAGACCTATTTGCTGTTACCGATGCCATCTTTAAAATGTATTCCACGCTGGAAGACCCTAAGGTACATGCGGAAAACAGTGCGTTTGGTAAGCGCTTGAAAAAAAGCTTGGATCGTGTATACAAAAAGATTATGCCGAGTATGACCTCAACCTTGATTGCCCTTGGAAATGAGGCGGGAGAAGATGCTGGAATGGGTATTGGCGTATATGGACAACGGTATGAATCCTTAATGGGTAATTTAAGAGCCATTGGAGAACATTACGGCTACTTACCTAGAACAGAGGCCCCAGAGCCAACGAACGAGACCCCGAACACGACGCTCCCGATGATGCAATAAGATGGGGTTGGGGCTTTGGCGATATACATGGATGAAATTGCTGTTCCCTCAAGTTAAATGGGAAGTAACAAAGAGTCCTCACGTGTATCTCACTTTCGATGACGGCCCACATCCTATCGTTACCCCAAAGGTGTTGCGAATTTTAAAAGCTTACGGAGTTAAGGCTACCTTTTTTTGTGTGGGAAAAAACGCCCATGCCCATCCTGAGCTCATAGAGGCCTTAAAAAAAGAAGGGCATTGCATTGGCAATCATACCTTTGCACATGAAAAGGGATGGAAAACGGGAAGAACATCCTACCTAAAGTCTGTTGATGCAACCGGAGAGATTTTAGAATCCAAGTTGTTCCGTCCCCCTTACGGTAAAATAAATCCATTTTGCATTCGCGCATTAAAAAAGCGGGGTTATCAAATCATAATGTGGTCTTGGTTGAGTAGAGATTACAACCGAAACATTAGCAACCAACAAATCGTTCTTGCCGCCAATGGCATTAAGGCAGGCGACATTATGGTTTTTCATGATAGTCAAAAAACGGCAGACCGCATCGAAACACTCCTGCATGAAATTATCCCGATGATCCAAGCTAAAAAGCTAACATTCCGTACCTTTGTGGACCTATGACAAGCGTTACCAAAAAAAATAGATCCACATACTTCTTAGCCATTTTATCAACATACATTGTGCTTCAATTTTTATGGTGGGGATACATGCTTATTGTTGAAAACCCAAAGAAAGCAACGATGGTAATTGGCGAAGGCGGGGTGTTTCTCCTCATACTCATCTACGGCATATGGAGGTATCAATTGAGTATGAATCGTGAACTATCATTGCACCAAAGGCAATCGAACTTCCTTCTATCTGTAACTCATGAATTAAAAACTCCTATCTCTTCGGTGCAACTTATCTTACAAACCATTATTAAGCACCAATTAGAGGAGCAACAAATACGATCATTTCTAGAAAAAGCGCTGGATGAAAACAAAAAATCGGAATCTTTAATTCAAAATATGTTGCATGCCGCAAGCATTGAAAATCAACGCATAGAATTATTTCGGGATGTTATCGATAGTGTTGAATTCAGTCAGACCCTCGAAAAACAATTACACGCGTCATATCACAACACACGATTTGTGGTGAGCTGTCCGAACACATTCTCTTTTGAAGCGGATCGCTTTATGCTCGAGCGTGTTTTAATTCAATTAGTAGACAATAGCGTGAAATATAACGCCACCTATGTACATGTTTCATTTAAGGAGGGCGGGTCAGAATTCAGCATCTCTGTAGCCGACGACGGCAGTGGAATCAACGAAGCCGATCGGCCTTTTATATTCGATAAGTTTTACCGTTCTGGCGATGAAAACAAACGCGAAAAACCCGGAACGGGCCTGGGACTTTACATTGCCGGTCAATTCATTGAATTGCATCAAGGTAAAATCAGTTTTTCCGAAAATGAACCGCACGGAGCTATCTTTACTATAACATTGCCGAAATGAATAAAAAAGTAGGTTTAATCATACTTGATGGTTGGGGTATTGGGGATCAATCGAAGTCAGATGCGATTTATCATTCGAACACCCCATTCATGGATCAGGCCTTATTGAATTACCCGAACAGTTCGCTAATTACCTGTGGAGAAGCAGTTGGCCTTCCCGCAGGACAAATGGGGAATTCAGAGGTTGGACATCTTAACATTGGGGCAGGAAGAATTGTATATCAAGAGTTATCGAGGATTAACAATGCTATAAAAGACCGCAGCTTCTTTAGTAACCAAACCTTACTGGATACATTTGAATATGCGTCTAATAACCAGTGTAAGATACATCTCCTAGGTTTAGTGTCGCATGGAGGAGTTCATAGTTCCATGAATCACTTAGAAGCGTTGATAGACCTGTGCCTAGAAAAAGATGCTAAAAACGTGTTTATCCATGCCATCACTGATGGGCGTGACTGCGATCCACAATCCGCGATTGCAGATGTTTCGTCACTGGAGCATCGCTTAACAGAAAATATAAAAATCGCGACCGTCATTGGGAGATATTATGCCATGGATCGAGATCGCCGATGGGAACGTGTTGAGAAAGCCTATAACCTTTATGTAAAAGGAGAAGGAAATTTGCATAGTTCTGCAGTCGAAGCGATTAAAAAATCATATGAAGAGGGGATTACCGATGAGTTTATCAATCCCGTCCTTTGTGAACAAGGGGGATTAATTGAACCCGGAGATGTGGTAATTAGTTTCAACTTTAGAACCGATCGACCACGGGAAATCGCGGAAGTGCTTTCACAACGTGAAATTTCGGGGTTCGATATGAAACCGTTGGCGTTATACTATGTAACGATGACTAATTATGATGATTCCTTTTCCAATATGCATGTTGTTTTTCAAAAAGACCATTTAAATCAAACCCTAGGCGAAGTATTAGCAGCTCATGGTAAAACACAAGTTCGTATTGCAGAAACCGAAAAATACCCTCACGTAACCTATTTTTTTAATGGCGGCCGAGAAGAGGCCTTCGAGAATGAAACCCGGTTAATGATTAATTCTCCAAAAGTCGCAACCTACGACTTAAAGCCGGAAATGAGCGCAAAAGAAATAACATCAACCTTGATCTCACACGTGAAACAACACGTTCCTGATTTCTTCTGTCTAAATTTTGCAAATCCAGACATGGTTGGTCATACTGGCGTTTACGATGCTATCGTAAAGGCTGTAGAAACAGTAGATCGAACCCTAGAAGAAATCATCGAAACCCTGCTTCCACTTGGATACGCTTTTATTGTCATTGCCGATCACGGGAATGCTGATTATGCCTTAAACCCGGATGGAACCCCAAATACTGCACACAGTTTAAATAAAGTGCCTTGTGTTTTGATTGGGTGCGGTAATGCGGAGTTAACAGATGGCCTCTTGGCAGATGTTGCACCCACTGTTTTAGCGCTCATGGAACTGACTCAACCCGCCCAAATGAGTGGAAAATCGCTGATTAAAAAAGGGGCCTAGGCCCCTCGTATTATTTTATTCCTAAAATTTGTTTTGCCTGAGTATCGTTCGGATCAAGATCGTAAACGATTTGGAAATACTCTAACACTTTGGTTTTGTCTTTTTCAGCAGAGGACGCGTAATAGTTCCCCATGTAGCGCGCAGATTCAATGACCATCTTCTTGTTTGTCTCTTTTTTACGATCATCACCAAGGACTACCTCCAACACTTTCGCATAATGTGGTTTTGCCAGCCAACGTTCATTTTTCAAATCCATTTGATAATTACTTCGGGCTCTCCATAAGTACGCTGGGGCATAATTAGGCGACATTGAAGCAACTTTACCGAACAAGGTGTCTGCTTCCACAAAATTCTTTGGTCCTGCGTAATAACATTGGCCCAAATTATAAACTTCTGCAAGGGTTAATTCGACAATGGCTTGACGCTTCAAATACATTTCAATGGCTTTGTTATAATTCTTCATTTTGTAATAAGCCTTTGCAATTTCAAGGGTTAATTCCTTGGATGCCGTCTCATTCATGCCTGCTGCTCGTTCCCACTCTAATAAACCGAGTGAATCCTTTCCCAGCTTCATTAATAAGGAGCCCCTGGTTTTATAGTCTATAAAATTGATGTTAGCCACAGGAACGATCGCAAAAAAGCGGTCACTGGCGTCTAAACCTATTTGCGCACTCCCTTTAACATCTTGGCATTCTGAGTACGAACCCGCCAACATACGCTCCGTGTAAAAATTTCGCAATCCAGCTTCGTTTATGGTATTAACCTCTGCAATTACTTCGCAATATTGCTTTGCTGCAAACATCGCGTTGGCATAACGATATCTTGCTTCTATGTTGTTGTTAAGCGCTAAGTATTTTTTCCAATCCTGAATTGCTAATTTCATTTTTTCGAAACGCATAAACATCTCTGCGCGTGCACGGTAGGCCGGGGCAAAAGTGGAATCAATTGCAATGGCCTCCTTGTAAATTTTGTTGGCTTCCTCGTAATTCTGTGCAGCTTGATAAATATTCGCAACACGCAACTTACCACGGGGTGATTTCTTGTTTATATCCAAGGCAAGGTTGTAACTTTTAATGGCTGGAGTTGCATCTTGTGGCGTTTTTGCATATAAGGCATCTCCTTGGAGTAAATAATTATCCTCATTTGAAGGGTCTTTGGTGATTGCTTCCTGTAGCAACATTAACGCTTGATCTAAATCTTTGGTTTCAGATTCAATGTACATCTCAGCAACTCCACGAATCACCTCCGCGCGTTTGATATTGGTTTTTTTTCCTTTAGTTAACTCCATCGCTTTCAATACTTCGCCTTGGGCGCCCGCCTTATCCCCTTTCAACCAAAGTACGCGGAATTTCCCAACCAAGGGCATTGGGGTTAATTGGTCCATTTCATAACCCTTGTTCCAAACCATGATGGCGGAGTCTATTTCCCCTTTTTCAAAATAACAATCGCCGTAATAAAAATAAACATCACCATTGGTAGGTTCTTTCGCAACCAAAGCTTTGAAATCTAACAGCGCATCAGCATAGCGCTCATTTTCTGTTTTATAAATCGCTTCGCTGAGTGATTGCGAAACTACATCGGTAACGCTTAATAATAAGACTGCAAAAAATACTGTTGCTTTCATGATCATAAATTTTATATCCCTCTACAATTCGTCTGCCAAAGTTACTTTGGAATTCGGTTAAACCCAAGAAACTGCTAAAAAATTACTGCGTTGTTAGTTGAATTAGCCGGACCGGAGCCTTGGCCGGAACCAATTCTGACTTCTGAATAATCAACTGCCCTTTTTCTCCAATCATAAATAATACAAATCCTGTATTCAATCCGGATCGATTGCCTTTATTAATCATCCACATTTCGCGATGTAAGGGGTATTCTTTGGTCCAGATGGTCCCCGCATAGGGTTGAAAACCTTCTTGACCCTCGTGCTGACTGACATGCATCACGTTGACACTATCTAGAAAATTCATTACTTCAAAATCCTCTTGATCTGAAATCCAATTAACACCAATTACTCCCAGGGCTTGTTTATTATGTTTCACATAGTCGATTACTTGCTCATTTGAATTCAGTGCATACACATTTTTAGATAAGGTTGACTTTCCAGATAACTTAGTGAGGTAATTAAAGTTCGCTGAATTTACTTTATCAAACACAATTTTCACTGGCTTTCCACTCCCCTTCCATGTGGCGCCATCTGAAGATATCCACTCCTTGAGACGATCCACAGAAATCGTGGAATCCATATTGTCTGGATGTATAATAAGTGCTACTGCGTCGTAGGCAATTAAATCACTTTGCACCTGAACATTTTTAGACTTTAAATATTTTTTTTCTTTATCCGTGAAATCACGCGAAATGCAAATAGTTTTTACCTTGTTGTCGAAAAATGCGGTTATGATATCGCCCTCAGGGAGGTACTTGGGAGTGATTGTTGCTTTCGGGAACAAACTTTGGAACGTGTAAATACTGGTCGTAAACAAAGGTTTATATGAGTCCTCCAAATAAACATCAATGCTTCCTCTGCCGTGAGCGTCCGATTGATAGGCCAGGGGGTTCTCATGCGTTTCGCAAGCGGTAAGGCCCAACACTAGGATTAAGCCCAATACTAATTTAATCCTCATGCTGTTTGTTTTTTAAAAGTTTGATTGATCGAAAGACACGAAACACAGAATATAGGACTAAGACGGCCACCAAGACCCAACGCTTCCAACCGAAAAGACTTGGCAATTGATCTGTAAAGGCAATAAATAAAGCTAAAAGCATCGCTGCAAAAACAACGGTTAATCCGATAGCAGCATTGATAATTCTAAAATTCATGGGTTAAAAAAATCCCCAAATTTCTTTGGGGATTGAATGTTTGAATAGGGATTAGTTAACCTCGAATTTAACTGGTAAAGTGACCCATGTTCGCACTTCGCGGCCACCGTTCTTACCGGCTTTCCATGACGGCATTTTCTCTACAACTTTTACCGCTGCTTTGTCGCATGCTTTACACCCTGGTAAGGGAGTAGCAACTGACACGTTGGATATCCTTCCGTCTTTTTCAACCACAAAGCGCACCGTAACGCGACCTTTGATCCCTAAATCGATTGCTTCTTGTGGGTAATCGATATTCTCGTTGATAAACTTTGCCATTTCAGCAAATCCACCCGGAAAATCAGCCTCTTCCTCCACGAAAGTCTCAATAGGCTCAGGTTTGGTATCGATTTGTTTAGGCGTATCATCTGTGGGCTGTGGTGGATCAAAATTCTCATCACTTCCATCTTGCGTTTTATCGCCCGCCTTCGTATCTTCCAATTGATCTTGAGTTGGAACAGGGTCCGTGACCGGATCATCTTCAATCACCGGAGGGATAAATGCAGTCATTTTTTCCAAGGGTGGTGGTGGCGGAGTGGTTGGTGGTGGCGGAGGCAAATCTTTGGGCGGCGGCTGAACCGTCCACGTTTTATCGCTTCCCTTTGGAGCCTCAACCTCTTGCTTTGGAAGGTTTCGAATTATAAACATGGTCAAAGCACCCAAAACAAAGGCTAAAACCATGCCGCCCATGATGAGCGTTAAACGCTTGTTGTAATTTTTACGAAGCGCATAAGCTCCGTAGGCCTTGTTTCGGTGTTCGAAAACCAAATCATTTCTTACGTGAGACGTTACTAACCAGCCTTTGGCGGAAAAATAACTAAACAACGAGTATGTGGAAACCAATCCAACAATTACCCAAACTACTGCTAATTCCATGGCCTTACTTTTTTAATTGGGTTTCTAATAATTTAAGTTCTGCCGGAAGCATGGGTACTGGGGCGATTACTCCAATTTCAGCGATTTTAACCTCATCAATTAAATCGATGAAATTCTTACACAAAGCCTTGTCGTCTGTTTTAACTAACACTTTAAGGGCTTCAGGTTTTCCTTTCAATTGTTCTAATTGCCGGGTATACGTTGTATCAGCCATTTGTTTCGCCTTCACCTTTTTTACCATCCCTTCCTTACGAAGTAGAACGTAAGAATTTAAATCAGCTAACACCTTTCGAAGACCAGAAGCACTAAAGTTGGTTTCGGTTAAAACAGTAGGACCGTTTTTGCCGGGTCTATCGGCCGGGTAAAACTCTCCGGTGTAATAAAACACTTTGTCTTTCGATAATAAAAACGTGATCCCATTATTTAATTTGGGTGCATTGTCATCGACTGGCTTGTTTATTTTAGCGGGATAAGCCAAACTCATCACCTTAGGCTTACTAAATGTTGAGGTTAATACGAAGAATGTTAACAGAAGAAAGGCCAAATCTACCATTGGCGTCATATCAACTCGCGTTGATGACTTCTTCGCTCTTTTCTTCCCTTTGTCGTGACCACCGCCACCACTGTCTGCTATTTCTGCCATGGTTAGTTGGGATTATTGGGATTAAATTCTGAAGACGTGACAAAGCTTAGGTTATTCAAATTTAACTCACGGAATACATCGATAACTTTCTCGGCCTTCTTGTATACTGCTTTTCCGTCTGCTCGTATGATAAACTTAGGTTTAAAGTCATTTGCATCTGGTGAAAGCCCTTTCTTTTTGGCTTCTTCGTATGCGGTTTTTCCGGTGTTCAACGCTGCTGCTTGGCTATACGCTATCCAATTTTTAAGTTGGTTGTCTAGGGAATCCAGCGGAACTCCTTCCGTTTTAAATTCCTTTCTAGCTTCCCCAGCGAGATCAATATAGGCGGGCAACTCTTTCACCGTGCAACCAAAGGTTGACATGAGCGAGAATTTTTCTATCTGTTCTGCATTAAATGAAACCTTGTAGAGCGATGCCATATTGTTCAAAGTTTCTTTTCTTGCTTCCGGATCCGTAAGATTAAAGTATACTTTTCCGTCGGTGTCGATGGTTACCATAATGTTGTTTTCAGGAATCACCTTATCTGAGATACTTGAGGCCGTTTCAACGGTCACTGGTTCACTCGGACGGAAAGATGCTGCCAACATAAAAAAGGTTACCAACAAGAACGCCAAATCAACCATTGGCGTCATGTCAATCGACGGAGAATTCTTAGGTATTTTTATTTTAGGCATTAGTAAAATGCGTTAATTTATCAGATTAGTTTTTCGATGAAAAATCTTGTACAATCGTAAAGCTTGCTTCATCAATGCTGTAGGTCATTGTGTCGATTTGTGTTGAAAACACGTTATACATAATGATTGCAATAGTAGAACCCGTAATACCAAAGGCTGTATTAATAAGGGCCTCGGAGATTCCTGTTGCTAGCGCCGCTGTATCTGGAGAACCGTGAGACATGGCAGCAAAGGAGCGAATCATCCCCAATACCGTTCCAATCAAACCAATTAAGGTGGCAATGGATGCACAGGTTGATAACACTGATAGATTTTTAGACAACATTGGTAATTCTAATGCCGTTGCTTCTTCCAACTCTTTTTTCAGGGTCTCTAACTTCTGCTCTTTATCCATGGAAGCATCGGAAGAAATGTGGCTATATTTTTCCATTCCTGCACGAACCACATTGGCAAGGGATCCTTTTTGTTTATCACATGCTGCGATTGCACCAGCAAAATCCTTGTTGTCCATCAATTGCTTGATTTGAGCAATAAACTTGTCTGTTTTTCCTTTGCCGTTAGCAAGAAGTAAGGTTACTAATCGCTCGAAAGAGAAAATAACCACAATGATATTAATTGCAACTAATCCAGGTACAATAAATCCACCTTTGTAAATTACCCCTAACAAATTTCCTTCCATTGGTTCTCCTGCGGGATCATTGTCCACAAAGTTGCTCGGATCACCGAAAACATACTTGTAAATCATTATTCCTGCTACCAAGGCTAAAGCCATAGCTAAAAATGCAACAATCGCTGAAAATCCTCCAGCGGTCTTTTTTGCTCCATTGTTTTTCGTCTTACTCATGATGAACTGTTTTTTGTTTAGTTTAAAGTTTGAGGCCAAATATAAAAAAAGATTTTTGTGTTCCCAATTAATAAAAAAAAGGGAACGAAATCTTAACATTGCACTTAACCCTAAAGTTCCTATTTGAAAGGCTTAATTACATCTGAATTCAGGCCCTCATGAGCTGTATAATTTCTGCTCTACCCTGAAGAACCTGAGCACTCTTGGAAATCTAACATGATAAAAAAAGCCCGCTTAAACGGGCTTTGGAGGTCTCGTCCGGATTCGAACCGGAGTAAACGGTTTTGCAGACCGGTGCCTAGCCGCTCGGCCACGAGACCAATGTGAACGCAAAAGTAAAGAAAACCCTGAGATTCTACAAATTCTTATTGCTTAATCAGCTTTACTGAATAGAATCGTCCGTTCTGATTAATAGAAACGTGATATAACCCTGATGGACTAATAAACCCATCCTGATTCTCGCCGTTCCACGTTATTTTTGAACTGTTGTTTTCAACTGCAGCCGATAAATCCATTACTAATTTACCCTGTGCATTGTATATAAACACTTGGGTTCCTAGTGTCAATGGCTCATCAAATTCCAAGGTGAGGTCTCCGTCCGTCAAGGGATTCGGGTATATTTTTACCCCCATAGAATTCATTCCAGGAAACTCAGAAAGGCTTGCACTTACCAATTCGCTTAAATTGTAGTTTTCATCCCCAGGCTGATACAACAAGTAATGATAATAAACAATAAACATTTCATCCGTGGTGTTTTCTCCGAATTGTACATTTTGTGGGGGTGTATTTGGATTAAATGGGTTATTTGACGTGTTGTTAAAGACCGCCTCCCCTTTAAATTTATAACCTGCCGGAATTTTTTGCAAATTCGAAAAGGTATAGAACCCTTGCCAATGGAAGTCCCAATTTGGTATGTTAATGTGTTTGAGGGTGTCTAGGTTATTAGGAGCCAAGGCATAAGATTTAATGGATTGACCTAATAAGTGCATGTGGGGCATGACGGACAAGGCAGAAACTGCCACTGGAACACCGCCATTGTTTGGATATTGGGCCGTCAAGGTTGTTACCTGATTCGCCGGTAAATTAAAATTAAAATCCGCAATAATCGGGTCTGCTGATACTTGCCTTATACCAGTGGTACCCGGGGGATAAAAGTGTAGGATTACTTTGGTACTGTCAAGCATGCCCGCACTCCCGCTTGGATAATGCATGGCAAAATAAATATTGGAACCAGGGCCAATATCCACACCTAATTTTAACGGTGCCGCTGAAGGGAAAATTAGGGGTGCCGCGCCAGGCACATAGGCAGAAAGAAGCTTAGTGCTAGCAGCACCGGGACTGGAGCAAAATCCGCTGGTATTGGTGGATTCAACCCCGTTGTGATCAATATACACCAGTGCGTGGTGAACGATTTCCATGTTGCCTGGAATCACCTCTACCGCTTTGATAATTCTTGTTTCTGTGAGGTTTGTAGGCACGGAAAAACAAACGTAATCATCCGATTGAATCGATGCATTGGAGATGTAATTAGGCATTTTTACCATAAGATCTCCTGCCCCTAAAACAGAACCGGCATTGTACACGGGAGGAGGAGGTGTCTGTGAGGAATTCCCCTCAGGAAAGCCGTTGTTTAACCAATTGAGCAAGGTGTTCTTTTCTGCAGCGGTAAGCGCCCGGTCATGAAGGTATTGTTGGTAATTATTATCTGGTGGCCATGGCGGCATTTGATGGGCAGCTCCTGGGGAAATTGCCGCATAAATGGAGGCTGCCATGGGAGAAGCTTCCTGATAGGTCATCAATGAAAAAGGCGCTATCCCCCCATTATGGTGACAAGAAGTGCATTTATTGTAGAAGATTTGCGCTACGTCTCCACTCCATGTTTGGGCATATCCACTCGCTGCGTAAATAAACATGCTCAAGTAAATAAGGCCTAAAAATCGTGCTTTCATGTGTTTAAAATATAATCGGTTAATGCTCTTTATGATGCATTCATCAGTCCGTTGGTTGCCTCAGGTTTATTATTTTATAAAATTAATGGACTATCAGTGTTTTTACCCCCGTTTTTCCATTTGATAATGTAAACATAACCAAATAATTACCCGGCCTCACGCCCAATAAATCGATTTGAGCCATGGAGGCGTGCGGCGTATGACGAAAGATTTCCCTCCCTTGAATATCCTTTACGGCAAGTTCTTTAATCTCTGCTTCAAGCGTTGAAATTATAACATGTGTGGTAGAGGGATTCGGATACAAAGAAACCCTTGAATCAAGGTTCTTGTCCTCAATTCCCAATATACAAACTTCATCCACCGCGGTTCCATCGCAATATAAGGTAGGATAAAGTATTGCTTGTTGTAACGGGGCATTCGCGACTTGCAGCGGGGCTTCGTTACAGCCTAACTGAGTAACCAAAAAATCCCTAATAAAACGCTCGGTCGTGTCCATATAGGCATTGTTGCCGATGTAAGGAACATGACCCGCTCCGGAGAACGTATAAAACTCACTTGACACGTTTACAGCACATGCTCGTTCATGAAGCATACGACTTCCGTCCAAATACATTAAAGCGGTCCCCGGATTTACGATTCCCCGATTATATTTTACCGTACCATCCGCAGTACCGTGAATAGACACCATTGGCACATCACCAGCTTCTAACCAACTATACTGTGCCAAGGCACCGCATAAATTTATTACTCCCTTTACTGTTGAAGAATATCCTGGATTACCGCTGTTGCCATTTAGACCACCGAGCTGATTAATCGTTGCTTGGTTCAGATAATCAGAAATTTCACAAATGTCATCTAGGTACGCTACGTGTAACGCGGTAATGGCGCCCGCAGAACTTCCACCGACATAAATTTGATTCGTATCAATGCGATAGGTGTCTGTAGTTTGTTTGTCCTTATAAAAAAAGCGAATTGCCGCTTTTAGATCTTGTACCGCACGAACGACGGCTTTTACTGCATTCGCCGAGTCAATTGGAAAGAATCCAAGTCGGTAGTCAATGGAAGCACAAGCGTATCCCTTGCGCGCAAAACGCTGTGATAAAGCCGTCATGTCTGGATCTGTTTTAGATCCGCCCAAAAAGCTGCCTCCATGCACCCATATAATGAGTGGTCTACTCAACTCCGCATCACCTGTTGGCTCATAAAAGTCCAATTTCAGTGAGTTATTAGCCCCCGAAAATGTGGTATTGGAGCCATATGTGATATTACTTGTTAAGGTATGATTTGCGAATACTTCCGAGGCATAGCGTCCGTTTTGACAAGGCTGAGCAAATGAATTTGTTACTAACAGTGTAAAAGAAATAACTAAATAAGAATAGAACTTTTTCATGGGTTTAGGTTAAGGGAATAAAATGGCATTGTAATTCAATGCGTTAATTAAAGGAATTTTAGCAGTAAACGTTTTATTGATGGCTTTTATAAATTCATTCGCCAACAAGGCATTTCCTCTAGAATTCAAATGAATTCCATCTAAAGAAAATGCACCTCCTGAAACGAATGTAGCAGATAGTGACGCACCATTGTACGTAAATCCGGAAGATAATTTGTCGTAAAAAGCCCCTGTTTCCACCAAGGCGAAACCATACGCAGTTGCCTTTTGTCTGATTGCTGCATTAAACAGATCAATGCGATTTTGAATCTCATTAAGTTCCGCAAGTGTGAGCACAAATTCATTCCTAAAGGGAAATATGGAGCCCATTTGATTGCATTTTACTGAATCTAAGGGAGCGGTTAAGAGTATTTTCTCACCGGGAACAGCTGGCCGTACTCCGAACATTCCCGCATTTGGGTCTGCAACCATAAATGGATTGGCACCAACCACAAATGAAAATCCAAGAGGATTGTAAATTTGATTTAATGAGGCGGCATTCTCTGCGTCTAAATTCAATCCATTATATGGAATCGTATTAAAAAAGGGCCAATCGCTAATGTTTGGAATGGTTGCGATTACAGCCTTCACGTTTTGAGCAGCCAACTGTTCGCACAATTGCCCTAAAGATTCTTCGAAGCCCACGCCTGGAAATCCAGCGAGTGGTGACATCGGATTTTGTGTTGCGCCACTTCTTGCATACGGCAACACATCCTCGACTCCTAAATAAATGCTACAAAAGGTAGGATATCCGCCATTAAAAATATTCTCTTGAAGGGATGAAAAGCTCCCTGAACCCGGGAGATTAAATTGATCTTTTGACATCCTTGCGAAAAAGGCATTGTGTTGTGGAAGATTAATATTGCCAAAAGCCGTTGAAACCATATCAATCATTCTCAAGCCGGGGACCCCAAAATTTGTATATTTTTTGGTAGCGCTGTACGCACTTGCTGAGAATGACGAGGTCTCCCCTTGAATATTGTACCTAACGGGAGATAGTGAACTAATGCCTTGACAGTCGGTTTTATATCCTAAGATTAATCGGGAAAGTCCATTTGGGCTTAACCCGATATTTTGATCGGACATCCACGGCATTTCAATCGATGGAGCGCCCACCATCATCAGTTGTTGTTGAAGAATAGCCCCCAAGGAGTTTTTTTGACCCTCTACAGACAATCCGTCATCCATATAACCGGCGGTATGTCCATCGCCAATCGCAACAAATTTTAAAAAATCAGCGGTTCCTGCATTAGCCTGGGGGATTGGTGCTTTCGGTTTACAAGCCAACAATAAAGGCAATAAAAAAAGGAGGTATAAATAATGTCTTTTCATCACCAATTACCAATTATAATTAATACCAATGCCCGGGGCCAAAGCAATGGTAGTAAATGTTCCACTCAATTGTGTTTCCAAATTTGTATCAGCCCGTGTGACTTTTGTGGCATAAATCGATGCATCAATGCTCAAACGCTTATTGAATTCATATGAAATTCCTGAGGTAAGATATGCTCTATTCCCGTCTGGAGTTTCTGGGGTTAAATAACCTGCTGGCACTGGAGAAAACCCAAAGCCACCACCAAACCGAACATTCAACACCTTGTCTTTTGCAAAGACCGTATATTGTGCTCCTCCTCGAAAGGCAAATATATTCTGGTACATTCTTGGAGATTTGGTGTCTACAAGCGAACTTGTGTTCGCAGCATAATCAAAGGCCAACGTATCATACGTATTCCACCCAACATAATTAATATCTGCCACGATGTTCCATGACGCGTTAGGTTTTATACTCAATCCAAGGGTGGTTACTGAAGGTAAGGCCAAGGACGCAGAAAGTGTTCCGTTTGGGAAATTCGTGGTCAATCCATCAGGGACCGTAAAAGCAACTTGACCATCTGAGACCGACATATTTATCCCGGAGCGATGGGACAAGCCTGCACTCAAAAACCCTCCCGGATTGTAATATACGCCGAGGTTATATCCATATCCCATGGCAGCACCTGAAATTTCAGCGTGCCCAAAGGTGCCATCAATAAACTGAACAGGCAAGTCTTTTTGCAGGTTAACGCTACCGGGTGATAAAACGAACCCTGCTCCTATGCTTATATTGTCTGTGATTTTGAACGAGGCCGTTGGCTGAATGTGAAATACTTTCATGGAAAGTCGTGTAATTGCAAAGCGTCCGATCCACCCTGGCTCATATTGCACCGTGCTACCGAAAGGAGTTGTTACAGACAATCCATAGGCCAAGCGATGAAATCGCTTAGGCTTTATTAAGGCATATACATTTAACGGGGTGCCCACTGGATTCTCCGTTCTATATACTTCATTGGTTGACGAATCCACATACATTACATTGCCGAAAATCGGGGTAACTGCAAGGTTCACTTGCGACTTAGCAACAAAGGCAGCCCCCGCGGGATTGAAAAACAAGGTGGAAGCGTCTTGTATAAATGCTGAGCCTGCACAACCCATTCCCTGTTGCTTTTGCCCTTGAAAATTAACTTGAAACCCTTGTGCTTCGCTTAGATTTACCCAAGATACAAGAAGAAAAAAGCCCCCAATAATTAGTGATTTTTGGTATCTCATTCTTATCAAAGATACAATAAAATGTTAATTTAATGTTAGAAGTCGCTGTATGAGTTCATTTCTTCATCCAGAAAATTTGCGATATGACGGCGATCTTTCTTGGTGGGTTTCCCTGTTCCAAACTGTTGGTAAGCTCGTTGAGATGCCAGGTAATCAGATAATTTCTTTCGCTCTTCATCGGGTGTAACATCCGTAATGAACGTAGCAACCATAGGTGCTCCAACGCGCTTATCGGTCAATACTATAACTTTATATGAAAACCACGCATTGGACCTTTGAATCGAAATCAAATCGCCTACTTTAACTTCTTTAGAAGCCTTTACGGCGATCTGATTACACATTACTTTATTTTTAGCAACCAACGCCGTTGCTAGGGAACGAGTCTTGGTAAGTCGAACGCACCATAAAAATTTATCAATTCTCAAGGGCATTCTTAACTTTTTTCGTTAACCCTTGGTAAACAATCGAATATGAATCTCTCATTAATTTAAGCACTAAGGTGAAATCCACGTGTAAACTGTCTAATCTAAGGGTGATCCAATGAGTTTTGTTCATATGAAACCCTCTTGATATCCAATCGTGGGACTCCAACAATTCATTAATCCGATCCGGATTAGACTTTAATGTGATCGCGTCTTGGGATTCGATATCAATTAATAAAAACATCTTTCCTCCCACTTTAAATACTAGGGTTGTTTCATCAAAAGGAAACTCCTCACTAACATGTGGAAATTGCAATGCAGTTGACCGAATAAGATCAAAGGTCATTTATATATTTACGAAGGCCGGGCAATCTTTTTGTCCGAGCATTTTTAACATTTTTCCATGTGCTTTAAGGGCACTAAAAAATGTGCGATTCGAATAGTAAGGGATATTATATTCGAGTGCTGTACTGCGAACAATTTCTGATATTCCACGGTAATGTACGTGACAAATCGTTGGAAAAAGGTGATGTTCCACTTGAAAATTTAGCCCGCCTACAAGCCACGTAAACCATTTAGAGCGTACGCCGTAATTTGCTGTAGTTAACAACTGATGTACTTTTGCATCAGCCTCAATGTCACCTGACTCTCCTGGTTTTTCAAATGAGGTATCTGGAATAACGTGGGCAGGCTGAAAAATAAGTGCCAAAATGAGCCCTGAAACAACCTGCTTTATTACAAATCCTAGCAATACATACGGCCAAAATACTGGAGCAAATGTCAACGGTAAAACCAAGAAAACAATGGCATAAACCAGTTTTCCTGCGATAATGCTTACCCAATGAGACACTAAAGACTTCCCTTGAGAGCTTACAAGACCCATTTTACTATAGCGACGCGCTTGTTTGTAGTCTTTTGTTGCGAACCACATAATGGTCATCATCGAATAGAAAAACCAAGCATACAAGTACTGGTATTTGTGCACAGGTCGCCATTCAGTATGAGGAGAAAAACGCAACAACTTTACCGGCGCATCAATGTCTTCGTCAAATCCCTCAACATTGGTAAAGGTATGGTGTAGTACGTTGTGTTGGATTTTCCAATTGGTTGGATTTCCACCCAATAAATTCAAAACAGCTCCTACAAATTTGTTGACCCGTTGACTCGACGAATAGGCCCCGTGGTTTGCATCGTGCATCACGGAAAGTCCAATACCCGCCATACCAAGGCCAGAAACAAACCACAACAATAACGTTAATCCGATGCTTTGCGTGTAAAAAGTAAACACAAAAGGAACGAAATATAAGGCCAACATAAATATGGTTTTTATGACCATGTTAAGGTTGGCGTGTTTAGAAATGTTACGCTGAGTAAAATATGCGGACACACGCTCATTGAGTGCGCGGTTGAACTCTACGTTCACGTTTCTCGCGAATTTTGGGGTTGTAAATGTTTCTTGCATAGGGGTAAAGGTAAGCTATATAACAATAAGGTGTACTTAATCTTTCTTTTTCTTAGCTTGAATTGAAGCTGTCGCAGTCACCAAATTGCTCACCACATCCTCACCGCCAATTAAAAAATCAGAACGATTGAGGGTAAACGAAGTAGAAATAATTAACGACGAACCGTTGTTCGATGAAACAACAATCGGCAAGGAGAAAAGTTTTGAGATTCCTTTCGATGTAATCATTCCGTGGGCAATAGTTTCCGTGGCAGTAGTTAATACGGAGTCACTGAAAAATGTAATGCTCGGATACATGGCAACATCAAAGAAATCGGCAGACTTTGCATGCTTTGTCATTCCCGGGATTTCTAAGTCCAAGGAATTAACATCAATGATTAAATCAAATCCTTGTATCGTGTTGGTTGTTGGGTCAAGTGAAACCTGTCCTTTGACCGAGGTGAATTTCCCCGTAAAGTCGAGGGATTGAATTTGAATAAGCGACTTGTCTTGAATGAGGTAGGTTGTTTTCGCTGGGTCAACCGTTCGAGTATCTTGCTGAGCAACACATACCGAAAAGAACAACGCTACATAAATTCCACAGAAAGCCTTAATCATGAATTTAATTCTTTACTACTTCTAAATCTGCTTCTAATTGAATTTCGTCAGCAACCACAGCAACTGGCATGTCTTTTCCAATGGAAAAATCAGAGCGATTAATTTTACCCGTTATTTTAAAACCGGCTACATCTAACCCTGCACGGTTCTCCGCGTATCCATTGTGAATAGCAGTGAGCACTACTTCTTTAGTAACTCCATGCATGGATAAATTTCCCGTTAATAGATACTTTTTACCCTTGATCTTCTTGCAAGAGGTAGATTTAAAAGCAATGTTCGGGTATTGACTTACCGCAAAGAAGTCTTCTGAACGCAAGTGATTGTCTCTAGCTTCTAGTCCTGTATTAATGGTATTTGCATCGGCAACTAAATCGAAGGTGGCATCGGTAAAATCTTTATCATTGGCGGTGGTAACATTACACGATACCTTGTCAAAGGATCCATTCGCATCGGAGATTCCCATGTGTACCACTTTGAACCCAAGCCGAGAGTGGGCCGAATCGATTCCCCATGAAGCGGAGGAGATCATTTTAAACGAAAAAGCCACAAGGGCAATAAGCAGAAATAAATAGGTTGATTTTTTCATGTGTTCTATATTTTTATCAAAGTTACATTTCTTTACACGAACTAAGCGCTAACTTATGTCAAGAATTTTAATTGAAAATTTCATGAATGATCATTCGGGTATTGTTCACATTGAACTTAGGAACATGGATCTCAATATATTCAAGCATTAAATCGAGGGCCTCCTTCAGCGCGCGCTTATTTTCTTGTTGGTGATTCTGAATAAGGCTATTGAAGGCCGCCGCTCCCGAAGAAGGATTGACCTGCTGGTCGTAATGAAACACCCCTTCCTGCAGATTAAAGACATTTGCATGTTCAATGGGTTCAGGTAAAATCCCGAGCGCTTTCATCCATTGCGCTAAAAACACACAGGGGTAGGCGTAATAATCCACTTGTTGGGCCAAATCATTTTTTAAAGACACCAACATGTTAAAGGCCTCTTCGTCCTTGTTTTTGTAGGCTATGGATTGATGAACAACATCTGCCATGAAATATCGAATCGCAATTACATGGGGGTCAAAATCTTGCGTATTGAACCCTTCCACAGGAGTTACATTTTTGAGTGTTCCTTGTCCGAATTTCGGATTAATGGTAAACTCCAACTCATAGAGTCCAAAGGGGAAAAGTGCAGCTTGTTTTTTCGATGGAAAAGAAACCAATTCAAGGAGACCTTGTTCTTTCGAAAAAAACGAATTTAACTGAGCTTTAGTTGAAAAGGGAGAACGGTGAATAAAAAATGCCTGCGTTGTCTGATTCACCTGAAGTAGCTTTTACCCTTTACGTACCGTGACCGTGATATTTGCCTCATTTTGTTGCTGTTTCCACTGATTTAGGGTGTTTTTTAATTTACCCTCTTTGGTTGGTTTTTGGGCCTCAATCACTGGTTTATCTGTTTTGTCTGTTTTGGTCTCTTTAAAATTTATTTTTACAACCTCTTTTGTTTCTACCTTGGGCTTATACGCTATCACCGAGGTGTCTTTTTTAAATACCCCGAATTCTGATTTTAATATAGACTTCACTGTTTCTTTCTCCTGAGCCAATTGTTCTTTCAGTTCTTGTTTTCTGCTGGACTTATCCCACTCAATGGTTGGGTTGTCTAAATCCCCATACATGTGTAAAAAGATCTTCATTCCTGTTTCATCATCGATCACTGTACCGAATTCACTGTCTCTATCAGCCCCTAATAAATCCCGAAAATCAAACTTCATTCGGTAATCAATTTTGTTATCGAATCCATGGGTTCCGCTCAATTCCATGTCCATGGCAGACGATAAAATACTCATGTTTGGTATAGAAATAACTCCTCGGCTGATGTGTAAGGTGTTTTCGAGGGTTGAAAATGCGATGTCTTTCATTTTTTCCTGAAATTGGTCCAAGTTTTTCTTCCCAATCAACAATTTACCGGCATTGGTTTTTAAACTTGCAGCAACGTCACTTAACGATTCTACATTTTTTAAATGTCCGTTGAACACTTTCATGTGCGCAGTTACTTCCATCTGATTTAAATCAATGCCTCCGATTAAATTGAAGGGGGCATAAAAATCTAGGGCAATTTGTGCGCGACCCGAAATTTGATGCGCTCGAATGACCTCTTGATCAAAATCATTCCATTCTTTGAAAAACGGTCCAAAATACACATTGTTCGTTTGTACCGTGGTTGAGATTTCAAGGCGTTCCGGGGTGAACTCTTGGATTTTCATGCTGCCAGTAATATCTGCCCCGGCATTACGCACCGACAGATTTGGAAAAGAAAGTAGTCTTTCCTGAATTAAAATAGGTCCCGCAACTTCTTCAAAGGTATGACTCTCATAGGTAATACGTTTTGCGTTAAGGGTAATTTGACCATTGATGTTATTTGGCAACACGAACTCTTTTCCTTTGGATTCCTTTTTCTCCGCTTTGGTGGTTCTTCCCAGGTCCGCTACCATAATTTGATGACTATTTATCGCGCAATCCACCGATAATTTTCCTTTATCGCTGAGGTAATTAAAGACATTTCCAAAACGGCCATTTAACCTTAAGTCCGTGCGATTGATCGCGAGTGTAGCGCCATCTATGGTTAAATCACTTCCCTTAAGTGAAAATTTACCATTAATATCTTCGAAGGTACGGTGGTCATCAACGGCCTGAAACCAAACGTTGTAGAGGCTAATATCGCCATTCATCTTTTTAACAGCCACGTCATCAGAGATGCGGAGTGAAAAATCAGAGTTTACTTTTGCGATTCCATCGATGCGTTGAATGAACTCATTTTTTAACATACGATTAGTAATGCTTAAATCGAGTGTTCCTTTAGCTTTCCCTTGAATAAGGGGTTCGGTAAAATTTAGCACGTCTAATTCCCCATGAAACGGACCTGCCGCCGTCTCAAAGGCTAAATGATTTAACACGAGGTGGTCTCTTTCCGGATTTCCATCACTTCGAAAGGACCCCTTCATGCGCAACTTTCGAATGTGAGATTTTTTTAAGGGTTCTACCAGGTGTCCATTCGTAATGCTAAAGTCACACGCGATTCGGGGGGCTGTTTGGTCAATTGTGCTTCCGTCCACAACCAAATCAAAGGTTACATTTCCTGCACCTTTGTATTGATTAATTTCCTTTTCTGCGGCATCCAATGACATGTTATTCACCAATTGTGTAAGTGTTAAATCCGCTGCTTTTAACTCAAAACGCATGCTATCCGTTCCATATTCCCCTTGTGCAACAAAAGGGATTTCTGAGATTTTCAACTTGGTTTCTGGGAGAGAAAATGTACCTTGATTCGTGTTCACCTTCATGCATAAATCCATGGAGACCGGCTTGTTTTTTAACAACGCTACCTTTCCCGATTGAATGCGATTCAAATGCATATCTCCTTTTGCATTCAGTTCAAATTGGTCTTGATCAAATTCTCCCGAAAATAGCATGTTATTCAGTGTTGATCTATAAAACTGTTCGGACTTATGGTTGATGTAATTTACGTTGAAGTCCGTGGTGCTTACAGAAGAAATCTTGATATTATAATCTGTTTCTTTTTGTGAGGAGGAAGCATTAAAAATTAAGTAATTTACCTCGCCATTCTTTGCTGTTCGTACATTTAGTGTTCCCTTGCCGATTTCGATTACTTTAATGTGATAGTTTTCCCTCCACAAATCAATTGGATTAAATACGAGCCGGATGCGGTCGGATTGGAGTAATACCTTTTTCGATGGAATTGTTTCGAAGGCATCATGCACTTTAACATCGTGCACATTTACCGTGAGGTTGGGAAAGGTGCTCCAAAAGGTGAGGTCAACCTTTGAAAAATAGACGGGTTCCTTAAATTCCTTACCAAGCTCAGACAATACGAGGTTACAAATTTTGTCTTGAAAGGCGTAAAGCATCACGGAAATCCCAATCACAAGAACCATAACGATACCAATGGTCCATTTCAAGCCTTTTAATAATTTTGCCTTTAACTGCATGTGTGTGTGTTGTTGTGGGAATGGTTAACGAAAGAAAGACACGGAAGGTTACAAGAATTATAGGGTCCCCTAATAATTAGATTAATTTTTTGTTAATTTACTGTAAATAATATGCTGGATTAATGAAAAAGCTCTTTTTGTGGATTTGCTTATTTAACGGAACGATACATACTAACGGACAATATTGCACACTCGGCGGACCCTCTTCTAATGCGGACTCCAATGTAGAGTCTGTTATATTCAATGGGGTTTCTGGCGGCATAAATCATGTAGGTTGTCCCAGTCAAATCGGAGTAGAAGTATACCTAAACGAATCTACTACCCTTAGTGCCGGATCAAGCTATTCGCTCCAAGTTGATTTTGGGACCTGCGGAGGGAATTTCGCCGGTGCAGGTGCGGTGTGGATTGATTTTGATCAAAGTGAAACCTTTACCCAAAATGAAATTGTTGGAACTTGGGTTGGGACCCCTCCCGCCTTGCCGGTTTTATTTAATGTTTCTGTTCCCAACAATGCGCATAATGGCGCAACTAGAATGCGCGTAACGCAACAAGAGGCCGCTACACTTCCATTAAACCCTTGTGCAACGTTTCAATGGGGCTCAGTAATGGATTTTGGTATAACGATTATCAATGGTCTTGATTGTGGTGCATATGCAGGGGATGATCTTGCTAATGCCATTGAGGTTTCTTCTTTACCGTATCTAGATACCGTAGATTTGGCCTATTGTTATGGCAATCAAAATCTAGTCTATGATTCCCCTGATGTTTTTTATAAACTCATACTAAATCCGACGATGCAACAGGTCAGTGTGAATACCTGTGGTTCTAATTTCGATACGTATTTAACCGTATTAAATCCGCAAGGTGCAGTAATTACATATAATGATGATCATGGCATCTGTTCCCCCTCTTCCATGATAAGTTTTGACGTCAATGATCTTGGGTATGTTTACATAGTGGTTGAAGGATGGGGAAATGAATCAGGGGTAGCTCATCTTGAAATCACATCATCATATGCGGGTATGAGTACATTAGAACAAAGCAAGATTACGTTACACCCAAACCCTGTGCGTGAAGTGCTTACAATAAGCGAAGGGGTTGACGATGTACAAATCATAAATCTTTTAGGACAACCCATGATTTCCTCGTATGGTAAAACAACCCAACTTAATGTTACTGAACTTGAACCCGGTATCTATACCATACATTTCCAAATAAATGGCAGAGCTTATTCCCAGCAATTAATTAAACTATGAAACCTTTATTCTTAATTTCATTTTGTTTTTTTTTACACGCGCTGGGTTCAACGTGCTGGGGTGGGATTTGGAATAAAAAAACCAGTATTGGTGGAACAGGAAGACACCGAGGTATTGGTGGAAACGCATACCAATTCGGATATATGGGGTTAGGACATGTCAATGGAGCAGGCGCAGACATATCTTTTAGGGATTGGTGGCAATATAACCCGGCAACAGACAGTTGGACACAAAAATCAGACTTTCCTGTTGCAAATCACGGGGCGGTTTGTTTTAATTTAAATGATCGGGTTTACGTGGGCGGGGGATCTTCACTAAACAATGAATTCTATGCATTTAACCCCTTGTTAAATCAGTGGACTCCAATCGCGAATTGTCCGTTATCTCCGAGTGACGTGCAAGGGTTTAGCGCGGGAAATAAGGGATATGTAATCTACACCAATCAGCTTGCTGAGTACAATCCCAACACAGATTCATGGAGCCTGAAAGCAAATGTTCCAATAAATGCAAGCAATTGGTCCTGTACCTTTTCGAATGGCACGAGTGGATTTTTAAAAGTGGGGCATTCCTTGTTAGAATATAAACCCAGTCAAGATTTGTGGATTGCTAGAGCCAATCACCCCGGACTTAGCACCGGAGGGAGTTATGGGTTCTCAATCAATGGGATAGGATATGTTGCATCAGGTTACGTAGGGGGATTATCCACCGTTACGGAAGAAGTATGGTCCTTTAATCCTGCAAATAATTCGTGGACAAGGGAAGCAGATTTGCCTGGCTCATCGCGGCGATTCTTTGCCTCGTTTACCATTGCAGAAAAAGGATATATCGGACTTGGAACAAATGGTATCAATTTGAATGATGTGTGGGAATACGACCCTTCTAAAACGCTTAATACAGCGAATACTGAACCATTAAATATTTCACTTTATCCAAATCCTTGTTCGAAAGAATTGATGATTAATGGCATATATGATCAACTTGAATATCGCATTTACACATACATTGGAGAAAAAGTGCTAGAGGGTGAAACAAGTGGGAGCATTGATGTGGACCACTTGCCTACTGGGAGCTATTTTCTTTTTATAAACAACATGAAATATGTTTTCACTAAAGTGTAGACGTTTCGTCGGTAGCGTAGCGTTTTTATGTGTTTTTTTACCCGTTCTGGGTCAAGAAAATACGTGGGTTAAACTCAATGACTTTATTGGTGGAAAGCGAGAGCGAGCGGTTGCGTTTAGTATTAATGGATTTGGGTATGTAGGCACGGGAACAGATACGGCAGAAGTAGTCCGTGCAGACTTCTGGAAGTATGACCCAAGCTCCGATTCTTGGACTCAAATTGCACCCCTACCTGGACCAGCACGAAGAGATGCTGTCGCATTTGAACTGAATGGATTTGGATATGTTGGGACTGGAATAAGCGACCATGTCTCTGCAAATGGAAATATACTTTCAGACTTTTGGCGTTATAATGCGATATTGAATGAATGGGATTCAATCGCCCCTTTTCCCGGAAACCAAGGCGGTGGTGTTTATTTCTCTACCGGTTTTAGTGTGGGCGGTAAAGGCTATGTTTGCGGTGGGAAAACCGGGAACAGTACCTATACCAGCGAATTATGGGAATATAAGCCAGCCAACGACACGTGGTTTCAACGGGCATCCTTTCCAACTGGAATTCGCTACATGTTAAGTTCCTTTGCCATTGGAAACTTCGCTTATGTTGGCTTTGGAGCTACACAAGATGTATATAAACGGGATTTATATCGATACAACCCTGGAAATAACCAATGGGACCAAATGCCTGATCTGCCCGGAAACGTAAGAGGTGCCGCAACAACCTTCGTACTGCAAGATAAAGGATATGTTTGTGGAGGGAATGATGGCGGCTTGCTTGATGATTTGTGGGAATTCAATCCCGTGAACGAGGAATGGACTTTAAAAGCATATTTTGGTGGCTCTGAACGAAAAAACGCCATCGCATTTAATATAAATCATGAATTCGCCATAGTGGGTTTAGGAAAAGGATATTCTGGTAAAAAAGAGAGCGTATATGTATATTATCCCTCCTCGTATCTTGGCTTGAATCCAAATATATCCGAAGAAATTCAAATTTTCCCTAACCCAGGTAGAGCCAACATTCAACTCCGAAATCTTCCTGTTAACTTTGACCGCATTGAATGTATAAGTTTTCAAGGATTAACCGTGTTTTCAACCAATAATGTCCCCGCTTCCAATGCATTTGAATCCTTGCCGTCGGGGTTATATTACCTTAAGGTGTACCGTGAAAACCAACATTTAATTGCCGTTAAACCCCTTTTAATAAATTAATGAACGTTAGATTATTTCTTTTCTGTCTTATAGTTTTTACTTCGTTTGGGCAAGATTATTGGGAAGTACGAGACTCGATAAAAGGTGCTCCTCGAGCCGGAATGGCCACGTTTGTTCTTGGAAATAGAGGATATGCAGTGGGCGGAATTAAAGTGGATGGAAGCACAAGAAAAATGTACTCCTATTCCAAACCACAGAATGATTGGGACGATGAACTTTCCTTAGGCGGATTAACTGGCGGTGGGTTAGAGCGTAATTTAGCCTGCGGATTCTCGCTGAACGGAAAAGGCTATGTGTGCCTTGGGGAAGGACTCGGAAGCACATTTATGAACGACCTTTGGGAATTTGATAAAACCAATCAAACATGGACGCAAAAGGCCGATTTTATTGGTACCCCGAGAAGAGGAGCAACGTCTTTTGTTATTAACAATATCGCCTATGTTGGAACAGGTGAAGATGAGCAAGGACTCTGCAGTGATTTTCACAGATATTCTCCTACGAACAACACCTGGGAAGCAATTGCAAATTTCCCTGGTGAGGCAAGAAGACAAGCGGTTGGATTTGAATTAAATGGGTACGGTTGGATTGCGACGGGTGATGCAGGAGTACTTAAGAATGATTTATGGTCTTATAACGTCGTAACAAATCAATGGCAACAGAAAAGCAACTTACCCGGTAATCCCCGATTAGGAGCCGTAGCATGGAGTACGTCGCCAAGCGCCTATATTGCAACCGGACAAGATCCAACCGGTGCATACTTGAACGATGTTTGGCAATATAATTACTATCAAAACTCGTGGACACAACGAAATATTTTTATCGGAGGAGGTAGGGTAAACGCAATTGCCATGGTAATCAATGGTTCAGTATACGTAGGGGGTGGTTATAATGGCACCTATTTAGATGACTTTTTCACCTACCATGGGATCGCTGAGTTACAAGAAGAGGATATATTATTAACCCTGTATCCTAACCCAAGCGAATCATGGGTCCAGATTGATGGAATAGAACACCCAACCTCCTATAGTATCTATTCCGCAACAGGAATGGAGCTGTTAAGGGGTAAAACATCAAACCTTACAAGCATTTCCCTAGAAAACCTTCCAAGTGGAACCTATATCATTATGTTAACAATACAAAACAGAACCGTATGTCGCTCGTTTATAAAACGTTAATCCTATTTGGAATGCTACTCTTAGTTAATTGTACCTCTTCGGACAAAAAGGGGCAGAAATCTGAAGATTCTGAGACAACAAAATCGACAGAACAAGTACTTTACGCTACTTTTCAGAACGCGGACGGGACCTGGGGTTATGACATATTATCCGCAGGAAAAGTGCTGATTCATCAACCAAATATCCCGGCAATCCCCGGAAATCAGGGGTTTGAATTAGAAACACACGCCACGCAAGTTGCACAATTAGTCGTGCGTAAAATTAATGCCGGTATTTTGCCACCAAGCGTTTCTAGCGAGGAGGTTCAAGGAATTATTGGGATACCTAACTAAACGTGTAAGGCCCGGTTTCCCGTAGCGCCTAAGGCTGCCTCTTTTACCGCTTCTGAATACGTTGGGTGAGGGTGACAAATTCTAGCAATATCCTCGGCAGAAGCGCGGTATTCCATGGCAACAGCAGCCTCCATAATCAAATCCGCCGCTCGTGCAGAAATCATGTGAACGCCTAAGACCTCATCGGTTGCTTTATCTGAAATCACTTTAATGAATCCACTGGTATCCATGGATGCTCGAGCTCGTCCAAGCGCTTTAATTGGGAAACTACCCACATTTACCTCAATTCCTGCAGCTTTCAATTCTTCCTCTGTTTTGCCGACGGAAGCAACTTCAGGCCAGGTGTAAATTACTCCTGGAATAAGGTTGTAATTAATGTGTGGTTTTTGTCCGGCAATGCGTTCGGCAACAAAGACACCTTCTTCTTCTGCTTTGTGCGCCAACATCATACCTTTAACTACATCACCGATTGCATATACATTAGGAATGGCTGTTTGAAGATGTTCGTTTACCTCCACTTGACCTCTATTGTTTGGTACTATGCCTAATTTATCAAGACCTAATCCTTCAGTAAATGCTTTTCTACCCACAGCAACCAAGCAATAATCGGATTCGAAGGTAACCGTATTGCCCTTTTTATCTTGGGCGGTAACAAGGGTCTTATTTCCTGTGTTCACTACCCCCTGAACTTGATGCTCAAAATGAAATTTCAACCCTTCTTTTTTTAGGATTTTGGTCAATTCTTTTCCTATTGATCCATCCATCATCCCCAATAAGGTGGGTGAATTTTCAATCACTTCTACTTCTGAACCAAGCCGAGCATAAACCGATCCTAACTCCAACCCAATTACACCTCCGCCAATAACGATCAGTTTCTTGGGAATTTCTGACAAAGACAATGCCTCTGTGGAGGTAATAATCCGATCCTTATCTGGTATCATGCTTGGAAAATAATTTGGTTTTGATCCCGTGGCGATGATCACATGTTTCGTATTAAGTTCCTTAACGCCTTCGGAAGAGGTAACCGCAATGGTTGTCGCATTGATAAAGGAGCCCACTCCGTGATGTACATCAATGTTGTTTTTTTCCATGAGATATTTAACCCCCGCGCACGTTTGAGAAACCACATCGTTCTTGCGTTGAATCATTTGCTTGAAATCTGCCTTCACACCGGTTACCTCAATGCCATGCTCGGCAAAATGATGTGTCGCATTGTAAAAATGCTCCGAAGAGTCTAACAAGGCTTTGGAAGGAATACACCCTACATTCAAACAGGTTCCGCCTAGGGTGTTATACTTTTCAATGATTGCTGTTTTTAACCCCAATTGCGAACAACGAATTGCAGCAACATACCCGCCTGGACCTGAACCAATAATTACAACATCGTACATATCATTAAATTTATTTTACAAAATTACGACAAGCAAATTTAAATGTTCCAAAAATTCTAAGAGAATTAAGCAACCGAATTGGATTCTCATTGTTTTAATTGCTGTATGCCAAAAGAAATACTTATTGCGGGTGCTGGTTGGTTGGGGGGGGCATTAGCACTATCCTTAAAAGCACAGGGACACGCTGTTTCGATATTGAGCCGAAGTTCAGAGAAAGAGAGCTACTTCAAGTCCCATCATATTCCGCTCATTGAAGTGGATTATGCCCGCATAGAACACGCTTCATTACACGGCAAGTCAAATAACGTCTTGTTTATCGGTATTCCGCCCGGACCCGATTATTGTGCTATTATTAATGGTTTGATTTTGACGCTTGCTCCTTCATACATTGTTTTTTCAAGCTCAACGAGCATTTATGGCTCAAGCCAAGGAGAGGTTTCTGAAAACTCAGCGCTAGGGGGTAACGAAACCTTAGAAGAGGCTGAATTACTGGTCAAAAATTCTGGAATTCCTTTCAATATTTTAAGGTTTGGTGGGTTAATTGGCGAGGACAGAAATCCAGCAAGGTACTTTAGTGGAAAGCGAAACATCCCAAACGGTGGGGCTCCGGTGAATTTAATACATCGAGCAGAAATTATCGAAATCATATGTGCATTAATGGAAACGAACAAGACTGGTGTATTCAACGTAGTGTATCCATTTCATCCAACACGCAAAGCATATTATGAGAAGCAATGCCTTGTTCGCGGATTGTTACCCTGTGAGTTCAATTCCGAAGGAACAGGCAAAATTGTTAATGGTTCTAAAATCAGCACCCTCTTGGAGCGCCCTTATCGCTATAATATTGAATAAATTGATGCGATTTATCTACCTTTGGTTAACGCCCATGAAACGGATCCTTCCTTTCTTAGTCTTTATACTCCTGACCCTTGAGGTTCATGCTTCTCATATTATTGGGGGAGATATTTACTACGATTATTTGGGGAATAATCAGTATCGATTTTACCTTACGCTTTATCGGGATTGTGCATCAACGGGGGCGGCATATGATGACCCCCTTCAATTGGCGATTTATAATGGGAGTGGTGCATTGGTTCAAAATGTTAACATACCTTTTCCAGGAAGCACGCCAGTTCCATTAAATTTTAATAATCCCTGCGCCACTGCTCCCGGAGGAATCTGTGTTGAAAAAGCAACATACACGGCGGTTGTTACACTTCCACCAACTCCTCTTGGCTATGACATCTCATACCAACGGTGTTGTAGAGGCCCGAACATCACCAACTTGGTGAATCCGGATGATACGGGCATAACCCTCACTACACACATCCCGGGAAGTAGCCTCGGAAACGGAACACTTTATCAAAACAGCTCGCCTCGATTTACTAATTATCCACCGATTCTGCTCTGCAATACAGAATCAATCAGTTTCAATCACAGCGCTACCGATCCCGATGGAGATGTATTAACATATTCCTTAGTAACCCCATTTTCTGGGGCCAGTTCAGTTACCCCATTGCCTCCACAAACCCCAGCCCCTCCTTATGCCCCCGTCATCTGGAATCCTAACTTTAACGCCACCACCCCGCTTGGTCCAGGTTCAGGAATTACCATTAATGCAAATACCGGAATGATGTTAGTTACTCCACAAAATGTGGGGTTGTTTGTAGTTGGAGTAAAGGTTACGGAAACAAGAAATGGAATTGTCCTTGGGTCTACCGTAAGAGACTTCTTATTTAGAGTGTTTGATTGTAACATTACCCTACAAGCGTTACTGCCTACCCAAGAACAACTTCCAACCTTTGTTTCTTATTGCCAAGGGTTAACGGTGAACTTTGTAAACAACTCATACGGCGGTTCTTCCTACGCTTGGAATTTTGGTGTACCCGGGGTAACGAATGACGTAAGCAACCAGGCGCAACCCGGGTTTACTTATCCCGTCCCTGGCACTTATAGTGTGTCACTGATTGTGAATCCGGGACAACCCTGTACAGACACGGCTTATATGTCAGTTACCGTAAATAATCCATTTTCGGTGTCTTGGTCGAGCGAAGACTCTTTGTGCATTGTAGGAAATCAATTCAATTTTATTGGAAATAGCAGCGCCCCTCCGGGGATTGGTACGTACACGTGGAGTCTTGACAACGCGGCTTCTATACAAAGTGCGAATGGATTAACGGTTCCTAATGTGACGTTTGGAACGGCGGGTTATCATTCCATCATGCTGACAGGAGATAACGGCGACTGTATCACCTCATTTACTGACTCGATTTTTATTTTTGATGTACCTGTAGCACAAGCCTCTACGCCACAAAACGTAAATTGTATCGGGCTTTCCATTCCATTTGGCAACACTTCCAGTAATGCATTAACTACCCATTGGGACTTTGGAGTCATAGGTCAATCGAATGATACCAGTAATACGCTCGCTCCAACCTACACGTATGCCAATGCGGGAACCTACCAAGTTATTTTGAATGTGAGTTCCGGTCTTAATTGCAGCGATTCGGACACCTTGTCCATCACTATTAACGAACCCCTAGTATTGTCCTATGCCAATACAGACTCTCTGTGCATCAACGGGGGGTTATATACTTTCGACGGAACGGTCAGTGGTCCCCCTTCGGCCACCTATTGGTGGAATTTTGGCCCTCACGGAATTCCGCAAACCGCAAATAGCGTTGATGTTTATCCAGTAGGATTTAGTCATGCCGGTGTTCAGCCCATTACGCTTTACGGTGCCTTTGATAATTGCATTGATTCAATACAAGGAAGTGTGTATGTATACTTTGAACCAAGCATTGGATTTACGATGATTCCAGGGCTACAATGTGTGCCGTTTTCGGCGACCTTTATCAACACCTCAACCTCTGATGGTCCGGCAACCTATAGTTGGGACTTTGGGGATGGGGCAACCTCCAGCAGCCTCAATGGATTTCACGTGTATACCGTAGTTGGCAACTACAATGTTGGACTTACCATGACCACGCTTGAAGGCTGTATCGATACACTCAATTTGCTTCAGCAAGATTTAATTGCTGTTAATCCCTCCCCCATCGCAGCATTTAGCGTAACTCCGAATCAAATAGATGTGTGCAACAATGAAGTTACGTTTACCAATCTTTCCCTTGGGGCAACCTCATACTCCTATATTTTTGATCATCGGGGATTTTATTCTGAGTTACCAGATTTTACGCATGAATATCAACATACGGGGACGGATTATCCGACACTCACCGTATCCAATGAGTTTGGCTGTAAAGATTCTACCCGAGAAACCGTCCTGGTCCTTCCGTTTTCAATCTATTTGCCGAATACATTTATTCCAGATCAAGACGGAAAAAACGATGTATTTATAGCAGAAACGAGCTTTGAAATAAATGAGTGGGAATTTATAATCTATAATCGATGGGGACAACGCGTTTTTGAAACCAATAATCTCGGGGAAGGATGGGATGGTATATATAATGGTAAGTTGGCCCCGGATGGCACATACACGTATAACATCAGGTATAGGGGCTGTGAATTCCCAAGTGCATGGCAACAGCTTACAGGGTCGGTGCGCTTATTACGATGATTACTTACGCAATACGAAGTTTTGTCCCAGATAAACTTTCCTAACCTGCTCATCATTTGCCAAATCCTCAGCGGACCCGCTTTTAAGAATCTTTCCCTCAAACAACAAATACGCACGATCCGTAATGGAAAGGGTCTCTTGAACATTGTGATCTGTAATCAACACTCCGATATTTCGTTTTTTCAAATCGGCCACAATAGACTGAATGTCTTCCACTGCAATCGGGTCTACCCCTGCAAACGGTTCGTCTAAGAGCACAAACTTGGGGTCGGTAGCTAAGGCTCGGGCAATTTCTGTGCGGCGCTTTTCTCCTCCCGACAGGCGATTTCCTAGGTTCGTTCGGACGTGATTTAAAGAAAACTCAGAGAGTAACTTTTCTAATTTTTCTTCGCGTTGCGGTTTAGATAAATCGGTCATCTCTAAAATTGCGAGAATGTTGTCTTCCACGCTTAATTTACGAAAGACAGAAACTTCCTGCGGAAGATAACCAATACCCAATTGAGCGCGTTTATACATCGGTAATTTTGTGATTTCCGTTCCGTCTAAAAAAACTCTTCCTTCATCCGGTCTAACCAAACCAACAATCATATAAAAAGAGGTGGTTTTTCCTGCACCATTTGGGCCCAATAAACCAACAATTTCTCCCTGACTAACTTCAATCGAAACGCCGTCAACCACACTTCGGTTTCGGTAGGTTTTTCGAATTTGTTCTGTATAGAGTTTCATGGGTCGAAATTACTAAAAAATGAAGGAGAAAACCCTCCGGTATGCCACATTCCTATTTCACCTCCTTATCACTGAATCCCAAATCCACCCATTCAACTAAAAGACCAACGCTTAGATTCATTAGTGCTCCATGAATATCCCTGAAAGTTCATACATTTGCTCATGGGCCGATGTTTCAGTGTTTTCTGTTTGGTGATGTTGATTACTCCTGCCACATGTCAAGAAAGAAAACCTAATTTCTTGATTCGATACGTGCAAAAATTCATCAGTGATTCTACAGAGAAATCTAAGCCCCAAAACCTGATATATCCAACCATAGCATATGCTCCTGAGACCAAATGGGAATTCGGAGTAAGCTCTGTTTTAGTAGGCTATGCAAACCGAGACACTAACAACCGACTCAGTGAATTAAGAGCCTTTGGATTTATTACCACCCTTAAGCAATATGGAGGGATATTCGAACACGCTCTTTACACCAATAAAAACCGGTGGTTCATGCTTGGATTATTAAAAACTCAAAGTTTCCCTCTTTCTTATCATGGAATCGGATACGACACTCCAACGGAAAAAATTGCGGTGGTTGAAGCATTCACCTTTAATTGGCGTGAGCGCTTCCTTCGCAAGGTAAGGGGTAATTTTTACATGGGGTTGGAATTAGATTTTCAGCGCTTAAGCCGCGTGAATTTTGTTCCCTACACAACCAACTCACCATTGTTAACCCCAACCGGGTATACTGGTTATTCTAACATGGGCGTTGGTGTGGGGTTATTGTACGATAACAGACATAATGTGTTGAATGTTAGAAAAGGTTTATTTGCAGAAATCGCGATATTAAACTACCGAAAGACGCTAGGAGCCAGCAATAACTTTAGCTCGATTTTTACGGATCTTAGGGTGTTTTATCCCATCCGAAAACGCAATGTCTTGGCCATTCAATCGATGGGACAATTTACATTGGGAGACGCGCCATTCAACCAAAACGCCCTGATGGGTGGGGAAATGATGATGCGAGGATACTATTTAGGACGTTACCGAGATCGACATTTTCTGAGCATCCAAAGTGAATATAGAATGTTGCCTTTGTCCTTTGCTAAAAAATTTGGACTTGCTGTATTCGCCTCTGCGGGAATGGTATACAATAACCAATCAAAGATCACGAGCCAGTATTTAAAATATGCGGGTGGTGCGGGAATCCATTATTTGCTGTTCCCCAAAAAAGATGTTTGGACCCGTTTTGATGTAGCGGTTAACAATGAGGGGGGAAGCGGGTTATACCTTTACTTGGGTTGTGCTTTTTAATCAAGCTGATTGGTCCTCCAAATTTCTGAGTTCCTTGTTTCTTACTACCCGTTTAGATACAAAAATTCCAATTTCATATAATGCAATAATCGGTATTGAAACAATAATTTGAGATAACATATCTGGAGGTGTGATCACGGCAGATATAATGAGAATGACTACAATAGCATGCCGTCGGTATTTTTTTAAAAAATCCGGTCCTATCAAACCGATTTTAGTCAGGATATAACTTGCGATGGGTAATAAAAACAGCACCCCTGTGTAAAATACCGTCGAAATTATGGTGCCCATGTAAGAGCCAATCGTAAAAATATTCTCTATTTCAGGACTTATCTGAAATCCCCCAAAGAACTGAACCGTTAAGGGAGCAACCACAAAATAGCCAAAAATAATCCCAGAAAAAAAACATAAACTCACATAAAAAACCAAGCCCTTTGCGGCACGAAGTTCATTTTTTTTTAATCCCGGTTTTACAAACGCCCAAATCTGATAGAAAATATACGGCGCATTAATAATTAGCCCGCCCATTATAGACATCATCATGGCGTAGTTGAATTGTCCGGAAACGGTCATACTCTGCATTTTAACTGCAGTATCTGTTACGCAAACTCCAAAATAGGTGCACAAGACACGGAAGGTAATGAACTCTTTATCCTTTAGGACTAAAAAAACATGGTTCATAACCCACTCTTGATAAATCCACAACACAACGCCAACTAAAATTACTGCCACTGCAATGCGCACTAAACGCCACCTAAGTTCATCCAGGTGTTGTAAAAAACTCATTTGTTGATTTTCAGGCATGCTGCAAATTTAGCTAAAAAAGAGTGTTTTAATTTAATAAAATACGCTCCACGTAATTTGTTTACGTTCTGCCGGGCTCATCTTTGTAAAAAAAGGCATGAAAACAATAAATATCCGTGAAATTCAATTCAACAGCTTTAGCCAAAAAGCCATTTGTTTTGGGCAATTGAAAACTAAAAATTTAGCCGTTGACAGCTCAATCGAACTTAGCTTTAGTGCATTAAACCGCATGTTAGGCATTATTGGTGGGCTTCTACCCCAAGGCTCGGTTTACGATTTAATCGAGGAAGATACTCATGACGCTGAAACTTACTATCGAATCAAGTTAGAAGGGCATGAAATTCCAGCAATGGACTTAGAACACTTTACTCAAAACGGCTATCCCACCTTGAAAATCAGTGCCTGATTACGGCTGAATAATAACCGTTTCTTCGTTGGTTTTTTCGGCCTCTATTTTAATAATTCCCTGACCTTGACGATTTCCTTTGTAGGCTTCGATATCCAACACCGCAACGCCCGCTTGACCCAATTGATAGATTTCATTGTAATTGAAAGTTGCGATTCCAGCGGCATTGGTATATGCCGTGTCATACACCACTACCTGTGATGGACAGTTACATGTGGATGTTCCATGCAATACCACCATGGCCTGTTCAACCAACTCATTGTTTTCATTACGCACCTCGATTTTGGCAATGGTATCCTCTTTTTTTACACACGCCTGAATAACAACAAGCATTAAAACGAGCGATAAACTTTGTATGATTCTTCTTTTCATGTTCGGGTAAAGTTTGTTTAGTTCGGAAGATAAATGGTTTCAACGGATGTCGTATGAATTCTACAACGAGAATACCCGGTAGCCGTTTTGTTATTGTGTTTTACAATAATATCAAAATATCCTGTGGTGTTTTCTGGTCCTGAAGTATTGAAATATTGGTCCATATCCACCGAAGTAAACCCAGAACTGTTAGTAAACGTTGTATCAACAAATGCGCCGGTGGGCGGGTTACTTTGTTGGTCGCCGATCACTACAACTTTCGCCCCGCTCATTAATTGATTGGAAGAAGACCGAACAAACACTTTTAAAATTGCTGGATCTTTTGACTTACAACCGTTGGCGGTGATTAATAAAATCGTGGCAATTCCTAAAATAATTAATTTTTTCATATCGAATAGAATCATTCAAAAGTAACATATAAATTAGTGAATGTCAAAATTTTGTAAAATTTCCATATGATTTGAACGCGACGGGTTCAGATCAAGGGGCGATTGGAAATAAAAACATAATTTTGCATCACGATACCTTAAACCATTTTCTGCCTTAAAAAGTTACAACATGCGAGAAAAAATCGAACACGTGGAACGTGAAATTTCGGGAATTGTTTTATCAACGAAACAAGAGGCAGAAGCATTTAGAATTCAATATCTCGGATCAAAAGGTGTTTTAAAATTCTTGTATCAAGAATTCAAAACCATTGGCGCGGAAGAAAAAAAAGAAATAGGCCAGCGGTTAAACGAACTCAAACAACGTGTAGAACAAAAACTTTCCGAGATATCCTGGGAGGAGACGGGAAATCAAGAGAAAAACAAGATAGACCTTACCCGGCCAGGAAAGAGCACACCATTGGGCAGCCTTCACCCACTCACAATGGTGCGAAATGAACTCATTCAGATTTTTTCCAAGATTGGATTTTCAGTTTCAGAAGGTCCTGAAATCGAAGATGATTGGCATAATTTCTCCGCCCTTAATTTCCCGCCTGATCACCCTGCGCGGGATATGCAGGACACCTTCTTTATAGAATCAGCGGTTGAGGGGCTTTCTCTAAGAACACATACGAGTTCGGTACAAGTGCGTGTAATGGAAAATCAAAAACCGCCCATCAGAACCATTTCTCCGGGGCGCGTATACCGCAACGAAGCCATTTCGGCACGGGCACATTGTTTTTTCCATCAAGTAGAGGGGTTGTACATTGATAAAAATGTTTCCTTCGCCGACTTGAAACAGACGCTGGATTATTTTGCGAAATCACTCTTTGGAGAAACCGCGAATATTCGCCTACGTCCCTCCTATTTTCCGTTCACTGAACCAAGCGCGGAGGTTGACGTTTCTTGTTCTTTGTGTCAGGGAACGGGCTGTGGGGTTTGCAAACATACCGGATGGTTAGAAATTCTTGGTTGCGGAATGGTTGATCCGAATGTACTCGATGCCTGTGGGATTGATTCAACGGTTTACAGCGGTTTTGCATTCGGTATGGGCGTTGAACGAATTGCCCAATTGAAATATCGCGTAACAGATTTACGCTTGTATTCAGAAAATGACGTGCGCTTTCTCAACCAATTTCACTTTTAGTGTATGCAATTTTTAGACTTTACCCCCAATGTTTCAATCTCTGAGCTCATGGCACAAAGTTATGAGTCACCCCAACTTATCTTTAAACATTCCACGCGTTGCATCATTTCTTCATTTGCGCTCAAACGTTTACATACTTGTGCCGATGAAGAGTCAACTTGCTGGGTGTTGGATTTGTTATCTCATCGCCAAATTTCCAATGACCTGTCTGATTATTTTCAAATCCCCCATCAATCTCCGCAACTTTTCGTGATTAAAGATGGAACATTATTAGGAAGCACCTCGCATGAGGGTATTGACTGTGAGTTTATTGCTGCATGTTATGAAAAATAAAAAAACCATACTCATCATTGGCCTGATTGGCTTAGTGGCGGGCGCATTTATCTTTAATACCTTTAAAAGTGCGGAAGGCGACGAGCAGCAGTTAGGACCAATATCCTACTTTGAAAAAGAAGGAAATCTCTCTTGTATCCTTGGTGAATCCTTCGAAACAAATGCCCTGACTACAGAAGAGGGGGTAACAGTGGCTATTTATTTAGACGACAGCCTTCTTAATACCTATACAAATACCAAAAAACAAATAAAAATCAGCTTACCACAAGCCTTATTAACACTTGGTGCTCACGCGCTTAAAATAACTGCTGAACATAAAACGCTCGGACAAACAGAAGATGAGCGTGTCCTTTACGTACTTTCTGACACCCCTCCTCAAACGTGGAACATAACAATCCTAAACCAATTTCCACACAACGATTCCTCCTTTACTCAGGGTTTAGTTTTTTCTGAGAACAAACTATTTGAAGGAACCGGTGACCCGCGTGGCATTGGGGCGACACTGATTGGTGAAGTCGCCTTAAATACGGGGTCCATGATTCGCAGAAAAGGACAGCCAGCGCCGGTTTTCGGGGAAGGTATAACCATTGTTGGAGACGAACTATTCCAAATTACATGGCAGAACAACATGTGTTATGTTTACGACAAAAACAACTTTGAACCGCTAAAACAATTTACATATGCGGGCGAAGGCTGGGGAATCACCTACGATGGCACCTTTTTAATCATGTCTGATGGCAGTGAGCGATTAACATTTAGAGACCCAAAAACGTTTAAAGAAATCCGTGTAATTCAAGCATATACCCATGAAGGCGCGATTACCAAGTTGAATGAATTGGAATTTATTAATGGACTCATTTACGCAAATATATGGACCAGTAATCTCATTGCGGTTATTGATCCCGCTACTGGGAAGGTTTTGGCTACTATTGATGCCACTCCTGCCGTTCAAAAAGGAAAGGGAAATGGAGAGGTGCTTAATGGAATCGCATACAACCCAAAGACCAAAAAAACCTACATTACCGGGAAATATTGGTCCAGCCTTTTCGAGGTGCAATTCAGCGCCCCTAATCGCGCTTTATAAAAGGTATTTGAGTGGTTTTATCTCCGTTTAACACGCGTAAATAATACCTTCCGGGAGACCAAAAGGTGTAATCTATGTATTGCGTACGTGCTGTTAAATCAAGCTCTAACACGGGTAAAAATTCATTTTCCTTATCCGATTCATCGCTTTCCTTCTCAATAAACATCCTGCATTTAGAATCCTGTTGTGGAGAAAACTCAAACTGCACCTCCTGTGACCCTGTTGGTATTACTTTAATAAATCGGGCACCTTTAAGAGTTTCAAGCTTCAACGTATTGTTTAATAAGGCGGGGATTTCCCATGCCCGTATATAATCGATCAAATACACTGCAGGAAATCCTGTCTTTCCATTTGGTCCCGGAGAAAAAGGCCCATTATCCATCGCAAGTGAAAAATTAGCAATTAAATTCATTGCGGTGTTGAAGGTTGCTTTGTGCTGAGCAACAAGGCGGTCATTAAAATAGAATAAAATCCCTTCCGGAGTCCATAATCCTGAAAAAGTTACCCAAGACATAGAAAGGCGTTGATTGGTTTTTACCCAATGACCAAACGGTTTATCAATTAAACCAAATTGCTTTATTCGATCACAGCGGTTTGGACAGTGTACGTCCACGTGATAGGACGATTTTCGTTCTCCTTTCGCCTCCATTATGTCAATTTCCTCATTTGGATTTCCGCCATATAGCCAAAATGCTGGCCAATACCCTTTTCCTTCGGGAAGAAAACAACGCGCCTCGAAATATCCATAACGAAACTGCCTTTTACTCCACGCAGCGGAGGTTAAACGCTTTATTTCTACCTGGCCGTTGCGCATTAATGTGGGGTCGCTTTCGATTTTTGAAGCATCTACCATCCAACTCGGGAACGTCCTCCATTCCGATACGGTATCTACGGAAAGTGTGAGTACGCCATTTCTTTGATTACACAAGGTCGGGTCGGTATACGTCTTTGCGTCCAATGACAACCCACCCCATGGGTAATAACCATACCATCGGGATTGGTCTAAGGTTGATCCGTTAAAGTCATCATATAACGAAGGGTTCCCCTGGTGTACCTCATCCGCATCAATTATAAGCAACAAGGTGTCTTGACTATAAATGAGCCATGGGATTATGTAAAAAAAGAGTGATATATATTTCATCCGCTGTAAATTACAATCAAAATTAGCAAACCCCGTTAGTTTACATTCCGTAATTTCGTAATAATGAATAAATATTGGTGCTTCTGGATAACCTTACTCTTTGGGGGAGTACTATTCGGGCAGTCAAATTTCCAACAGCGCGAATTAACCGCAGGAATTACACCACAGCGCCTAGATTCCCTATCCATATTACCGGGAAGTGTTTTGTGTATTTATAAATCGGATACGCTTTCGAGCTCCCTATATGGTGTAGATTACATAGATAAAACTATTTTTTTTCGTCCCGAAATTAGCGGTTTAGTAGTGGTGAAATACCTTCGTTTAACCATTAATTTATCCCCAAAACAGCAGCTTTACGATTCTCTTGTTTTAATTCCAGCCAACAAGAACAACTTGTATAGTATTCCCGAAGAATCCATTTTAATTGATCAGATTTTTGGAGGGAATGACATCAATAAACGCGGTAGTATATCCAGGGGCGTAACCTTTGGAAATCGCCAAAATCTTGGAATAAATTCTACACTAAACCTCGAATTAACGGGGAAACTTTCTGAAAAACTCAACATTTCTGCCTCAGTCTCTGATGCTAACATTCCCATACAACCAGACGGGAATACGAGTAAGCTTCAAGAGTTCGACCAAGTTTTTATACAATTATATACCGATCGTTTTAAACTCACGGCTGGAGATTTTTGGATTGCTAAACCCGAAGGATACTTCCTTAATTATAAAAAAAGAGGACAAGGTTTGACCCTAACACACGCATTCAATACAAGCAAAGACAAGCAAATAAAACTACAATCTAGCATGGGATTATCAAAGGGTAAATTCCAACGGCAAATCATTCAAGGAATCGAAAACAATCAAGGTCCTTATCGGCTAATCGGAGCAGAAAACGAGCCCTTTATTGTTGTTTTATCCGGTACAGAACGGGTATATATTGATGGCCGCTTATTACAGCGCGGGCAAGAATTCGATTATACCATAGACTATAATAGCGCGGAATTGGTGTTTACGGCTAGAAACCTAATAACCAAGGATGTTCGTATCGTAGTAGAATTTCAATATGCTGACCAAGCGTATACTCGCGGATTAATTCAACAGCATGTGGGCTTCACCACTAAAAGCACATCCACTTGGCTAAATTATTATCAAGAGCAAGACCTAAAAAACCAACCCCTACAATTGAGCTTAAGTCCTACAACTAAACAAATCATTGCCAACGCGGGCGACAGTTTAAGCAACGCATATTTAAGCACCCTCGATTCCGTTGGATATCAAGCCAACCAAAACCTATATCGACTCATTGATTCCCTTGGCTTTGACTCCGTACTGGTCTTCTCCATTAACCCAGATTCCGCAAAATATCGCGCAACATTTTTATTTGTCGGACCCAATAAAGGCAACTACCTCATAGAAAAAACCACGGCATTTGGGGCTGTTTATAAATGGGTAAGCCCTGTTGGCGGGGTGCCTCAAGGAAACTACATGCCGATTCAGCGGATTAACGCCCCAAAACGAAAACGTATGATCAGCGCGGGAATTAAACAGAACATAGGAAATAAATGGTCACTCGAAACGGAGTTTTCCGCCACGGAAACTGCCGTCAATTTATTCGCAAGCACAGACCGACAAAACGACTGGGGATTAGGAAATCGAAGCAAAATAATTCGGCAAGGCGCCATAATCCCTTTGCGATGGAGCCATGTAACGAGCCTAGAGTCGGAACTTCTTGGAACTAATTTCTCATTTATTGAGCCCTATCGGGCCGTGGAATTTGATCGCGATTGGAATGTGAGAAACATGAATTTTGTTGGCCCGCAATGGAATGCTAAGTTGTCTCACAATATCCAACATGCTAAAACCGGCTCACTCAGCTTACAAGCGCAGTCTTTTACCGTAGGTTCGGTATTCAAAGGCACCCGAGTTTATTCTGAGGGAAACATAAAAAACAACGGACTTGCTGTTTCATGGGATGCGAGTATATTGAATAGTACCGGACTGGTTAACGCACAGTTTATTAGACACCGTCTGGATGCTTCTCAAACCATAAACCGGATTAAAATCGGCATTAAAGATGATCAGGAACTTAACCGAAGGGATGCATTGGTCGGAATGAACTCAACAAGCTATGCATTTTATGACATTCAAGGATACCTTCAAAATGCAGACAGTAGTCAATCCCTGTTAAAACTATTTTATCGAGAACGTTTTGATTGGCGTCCTGATAGCTCTGGTTTTGAGGCCGCTGCCCGCGGAACAACACTGGGTGGAGAAATTCAAATTCGAGATCGAAAAGGGGGGCAATACGGATTGGTTCTTGGGCTCCGAAATTTAAGTGTGTTGGACAGCTCCTTGCTCCAAGTAGCGCCAGACCAATCCCTGGTTGGGCGCATTAATCTATCTAAGCGTCTTTTAAAAGGGGCGTTAACCTTTGATACCTACTACGAAGTCGGATCTGGCTTAGAACAAAAACGAAGCTTTATCTACCTAGAGGTCAATTCTGGTCAGGGAGTATATACTTGGGTAGATTATAACGGCGATGGGGTAAAGGATTTAAATGAATTTGAGACCGCTGCATTCATCGATCAAGCCAACTATATTCGAATATTCACGCCAAGTAATGCGTATCAAAAAACCTATTCCAATGAATACAATCAAAGCTGTTTTTGGCGTCCTGAATTGATTTGGAATAAAAAAACAGGGTTTTTAAAGGGGTTATCACACGTTTCCAACCAACTTAGAATGCGCGCAACGCGAAAATTAAGCGCCTTAGATGTTGCTGCCCTATTGAACCCGCTCAATGCTGACATACTGAACAGTTCACTCATTTCTTCGGCGTTTTCATTAAGAAATTCCTTGTATTTATTTAGAACCTCAGCAAAAATCCATGGACATTACATTATCAATAAAAACCTTAACAAAACCCTTTTAGCTACTGGATTCGACGCCAAGGCAATCGGCTATAACGAAGTAATGATACGTTGGAACGTGATTCCATCCGTTTCACTAAAGGCAGAAGGACAACAAGGAGAAAAAACTTCTTCCGTTGATTACACCCAAGGAAGAAACTACCGAGTTCGTTATCAGTATCTACGTATAGAATGTGCCTATCAACCCACGACCAATTACCGGGTTTCGCTCGATGGAAAATTATCGTCCAAAGCCAACCAACCGATCTATGGGACGGAGCAAAGCAACTCCAAAGAACTTGGATTAGAGGTGAAATATAATACCACACAAAAAGGAAGCATCCAAGGGGCTTTTAAATACCTTAATTTAACGTTTAATGGAAATCCACTTACTCCAGTGGCCTTTGAAATGCTCGAAGCCTTGAGGCCGGGGTCAAATTATACTTGGTCTGTTACTTGGCAGCGCAATGTTGGCAAGAATTTACAATTAAATCTTGTTTATTCGGGCAGAAAGCCAGCAGGAATCAACGTTGTACATAATGGCGGTATGGAACTGCGTGCTTTTTTCTAATTTTGAACATGAAACAAGATATACAATCGACAGAGGACATTGAACTTCTTGTTGATCGTTTTTATTCTAAGGTCATGCAATCAAGCGCACTTCGTCCTTTTTTCAAAGACCTTAACTGGGAGGCGCACCTTCCTCGCATGAAGCAGTTTTGGCGCTTCATACTTTTAGATCAACCCGGATATACGGAAAATGTAACAAATAAGCATCTCCACATGCCGCTTACCAAGGAATTATTTACGGATTGGTTGTTCTTATTCCATCAAACTGTTGATGAATATTTTGAGGGGCCGAAAGCATCGCTAGCCAAAACGCGTGCAACGCTGATTGGGTTAGGGATTCAAGGTAAAATGAATTTACTTGAAGACTAACTGAATCAAGTCGTTCCCATTGGCATAAATCATTAAGCCTAACAATAAGAAAAACCCAACATACTGTGCGTATTCAAGAATTTTCTGCGGTGCTTCCTTGCCCGTAATCCATTCGTACAATAGAAATACCACGTGACCGCCATCAAGGGCTGGAATCGGAAGGATATTCATGAATGCCAAGGCAAAAGACAAAAACGCGGTATTAAACCAAAACACTTTCCAATCCCAAACTGGAGCGAACATATCTCCAATGCGCGTAAACCCACCCACAGACGTTGCCCCTTTTTTAGTGAACACAAACTTAAATTGTGCTACATAATCTCTTAACAGCTGAGTTCCTCCAACGATGCCTTTTGACATGCTTTCGCCTAAACTATACCTTACCTTGGTTATAGCGAGAGTATCACTCGTGTACTCGTTTTTAGCCCCAAAACCGATGGTTCCTTCTGCGGTAACCTTTGTTTGAATCAACACGGTATCTGTTCCGCGAAGAACGAATAAAGCCGCCTTCTTTGATCGTTTTGCATATAATGCGGTTTGAATGTCGTCGAAATACGTAACCGGTTCCCCATCAATTTTCAAGAGTCGGTCGCCTTTCTTTAAGCCCGCTTTCTCCGCCAAACCTCCGGGAATTATTGATTCAACCCCCTGAGAAAGCGCCCTTAGCGTTGCAATTGACATGGCTCCATTTTGAAAAAGTTCCTGATCAATGCCTTCGGGCAATTTTCGTTCAAGGGTCTTCCCGTCCCGGACCAAGGTAAGTGTTGTTTTGTTGCGCAATAAAAGCCCTCGATTAATGTCGTCCAATGAGGTAACCTCCTCGCCATCGACTTTGGTGATCAAGTCTCCTGAAACCACATCGTATTTTGCCAAGTAGGGGTGTATGGCCATGCCCGACTTTAGTTTTGCAGTGTTCAATTCAGCGCCGCCCCAATACCACGCAATAGCCCCATAAATGATAAACCCTGCAATCAAATTAACCGTTACCCCGCCAATCATAATAATAAGTCGCTGCCACGGTTTTTTGGTTCTAAATTCATAGGGTTTTGCCGGTTGCGCCATTTGATCCTTATCCATGGATTCGTCAATCATTCCGGCGATTTTAACGTATCCTCCAAGCGGAAGCCATCCAATCCCCCATTCTGTTTTATCGCTTCCGTCTTCCCAATCTTTTGGTGTCTCTTTCGTAAACCAAGAGAATCGCTTTATGCCGTTTACCTTTCTATACCTGAAAATCGAGAACCAGGGATTAAAAAACAAATAAAATTTTTCAACTTTTGTCTTAAATAATCTGGCAGGAATGAAATGCCCAAACTCGTGTATTGTTACTAAAAACGCTAAAGAAGCAATTAATTGAGCTGCCTTTATTAAGATTATTTGAATATCCATATGCTTATACTATATGGCAAAGATAACAAGGAATTATGGGTTCAGGGTGTTAATGTTTGTAAACGAGATACTTTTTAGACCATTCGGTTAAAATTGAAAGATTGTTTTAAGAACTGCATTCGATTCCTTAATTTCGTTGGCTAACAATAATTGATGTCGAACAGCATTGTCATAATTCCTACCTATAACGAGCGTGAAAACGTTCTACTGATGGCTAATGCAGTTTTGGCGTTGGAAGAGCCGTTTAATATTTTATTTGTTGACGACAACTCTCCTGATGGTACGGCCGAAATCATCTCTGGCATTATGGAAACGCACCCGAATCGGGTTTTTATGATCAATCGCGCCGGAAAACTTGGATTAGGCACGGCCTATATTGCCGGATTCAAATGGGCCTTAGCCAAGGATTACGCCTTTATTTTTGAGATGGATTGTGATTTCTCCCATGACCCTGCAGATTTAATTCGCCTAAAAAAGGCCTGTACGGATGGTGCCGCTCTCGCAATTGGCTCTCGGTATTGTAAGGGGGGAAAGATTGAAAACTGGCCTTTTAGCCGGTGGTTGTTGTCTTACTTTGCCAACCTCTATGTGCGATTGGTTTTGTGGATTGGGGTACACGACTCCACCGCTGGATTCAAATGTTACACAAACCAAGCACTTCAGTCCATTAACTTGGATATTATTCATTTCAAGGGATATGCTTTTCAGATATGTATGAAATATGCCGTGCGAAAACACAAACATCCAATCGCTGAAGTTCCAATCACGTTCAAAGACCGTTTATACGGAGAATCGAAAATGAGCACGGGAATCTTTAAAGAGGCGCTACTCGGCGTTTGGAAAATGAGAACCATGAAATTATGAGTCGAACTATACTTCGGAATGCCCAGATTGTCAATGAAGGGCATCGGTATTATGCAGATTTAAGCATTCGCGATGAGATCATTGAATCTATTGGCGGTCAAATTGACCTCCCTTGTGCACGAGAAATTGATCTGAACGGGAACCTTTTAATCCCAGGATGTATTGACGACCAAGTACACTTCAGAGAACCGGGACTCACCCACAAAGCAGACATTTACACGGAATCGCGCGCAGCAGCTGCCGGAGGAATCACCTCCTTTATGGAAATGCCAAACACGGTGCCTAACGCCTTAACTCAGGCCCTTTTGGAAGACAAATACGCCATAGCATCGAAAAGATCCATTGGAAATTATTCCTTTTTCATGGGCGTTTCAAACGATAATTACGATGAAGTGATGCGCACCAATTCAGAACAAGTATGTGGAATTAAAATCTTTATGGGGTCATCCACGGGCAATATGTTGGTGGATAATTACAACACCTTGGAGCATGTATTTGCAAATGCGCCAACGCTAATCGCTACCCATTGCGAAGATGAGACCACCATCAAGAATAATCTTGCTAAAGCAAAAGAAAGGTTTGGATTGGAAATTCCGATTGAAATGCACCCGCTCATTCGAAGTGAAGAAGCCTGTTACCTCTCGTCATCTTTTGCGGTTGAACTCGCAAAAAAAACGGGAGCGAGGCTGCATGTGTTGCATATTTCTACAGGAAAAGAAACGGGACTTTTCTCCAATACATTGCCCTTGAAAGCAAAGAAAATCACGGCAGAAGCCTGTGTGCATCATTTATGGTTCAGTGATGAAGATTACGCCACGAAAGGAAATTTAATCAAATGGAATCCTGCCGTAAAAACCCAAGAAGATCGCGAAGCCATTTGGAAAGCGGTCCTTGAAAATCAAATTGATGTCATCGCAACCGACCATGCGCCCCACACCCTCGAAGAAAAAGGACAGGACTATCTACATGCGCCATCGGGCGGCCCATTAGTTCAACATGCGTTACTCGCCATGCTTGAAAAATCAATTCAAGGCGTGATTTCCATAGAGCGTATTGTAGAAAAAATGGCTCATGCGCCTGCAGATTTATTCCGCATTAATAAACGCGGCTATATCAAAGAGGGATATTATGCGGATTTGGTGGAAATTAACCCAACGCAGAAAACCGCGGTTAGTAAAAACAACCTCCTCTATAAATGTGGCTGGTCTCCTTTTGAGGGGGTCACCTTTAGCCATGAAATAAGCAGAACTTTTGTTAATGGTTGCATCGTATATGAGGGCGGAAACGTGATTGAAGGCAGCAACGGAAAACGCCTTTTGTTTAATCGATTATGAAACTAGCACTTAGCATCTTTTGCGTTTTTCTTTTGTTTGCTTGTCAATCCAATAATGACAATTCATCTGTGATTGAAGAACACAAAATGATTGATCTTATGGCGGAAGTTTATCTCCTTGAAATGCATTATCAAAAAACCTATGGTGCTCCCGTCCAATACAAGAAACAGCTCGACAGAGCCTTAAAAGCCCTCTTGTCTTCGCATGGTACAACGAAGGAATCTTACGAAAAAAGCTTTGCTTTTTTCGCCTCTAACCATGAGAAATTCATACAAATGAATGACGCTGTTATTCAACGATACAACACGATATTACTCGAAAAATAGGCCGTCATCTTCCTGCGTTTTCAATTGTTCAAGATGTTGAACCAGCGATACGATTAGCTGTTGTTTTTGGTCCCCATCCGCGGGTTGATTTTTAATGTACTCTTTTAATACAAGTTCAGACTCCAAGAGTTGTTGCTCTTGAAATGGCCCTTCCATGTGTTCAATCAAGGTTAAACACTCAAGGGTACCTAAATAATCCAGTTGTACCGCTAAGGCTACAAAAAACGCTAATTCACCACTAAAATCTAACCGTGTATTCCACAGCACATTAACGATTTGTCCTTTAACCTCGTTGAACTCCTGATTTAACAACAAATCCATCCATGCTTCCTGGGCTCCTTTAGCTGAAATAGAGGCCAATAGTTCATAAAGTGCCTTTTTATGTGGCAATTCAGTATGTAGTAAATAACATTTAAACAGGTCCGGCAATTGGCTTATTTTACCTTTTTCTTCCATTAATTTCACACCGCTTAGAACCGTTTCTAGCTCGGCGGATTGAAGCATTTCAAGAGGGGTAAGTTTAGTCGTTGACATAAGGTTCGATTAATTGGGTAAGTTGAATAAAAGAGGCTACCGAAAGTTGTTCTGGGCGCTGTGATTCAAACTCCTCGGTTAAAATTACGTTCGGAAAAACAGCCCGAATTGAATTCCGCAAGGTCTTACGGCGTTGGTTAAAGGCGGCTTTTACTACTTTAACAAAAAGTTTCTCGTTACATCCTAAGGCGGTTCGGCTGTTTCTAACGCAGCGTATTACGCCAGATTTTACTTTTGGGGGCGGATAAAAAGACCCCGGCTCTACCGTAAATAAGTAACTAACCTCATAGTACGCTTGCATCAAAACGCTTAATATACCATATTCTTTGCTGCCTGGGGGCTCTGCAATTCTGCGCGCCACCTCTTTCTGAAACATGCCGAGAATTAAAGGGATTTGATCCTTTGACTCTAAACATTTAAATAAGATCTGAGACGAAATGTTATATGGGAAATTGCCCACCACACAAAACTGCGATTCTTGGAAATACTCGCTAAAGTTTGCCTCTAAGAAATCTTGGCTATATACTTTATTGAACGTCGGATGTGCTTTTTTTAGATATAAAACGGATTCCAAATCTACTTCAAATGCGCAAAAATCTATGTCGGTTCGTTTAAGAAAAAAATCAGTAATCGCGCCCTTTCCCGGTCCAATCTCCACTACATTCATTGGTGTAGCAAAAACAGGTAAGGCTTCGGCGATTTTCTCACACACCGCAGTATTGATTAAAAAATGTTGGCCTAGGTGTTTTTTTGCTTTAACATTCATGGCATGAGTTCTGAGATTAAATCCATGGTAGTTCTAAAGGCCACAAATTTACCTTCGTAACGCGCGGAGTGTTCCGCCTGTAATCGCGGGGCGTGGACCAAATGATACCGTTCATAATCTTCCTTACTTAAGGCCCAATAAAGCACTGAAAACGTACATTCGCCGGCTTCGTTACCATGTACTTTAGAAAGCACACATTTATGGAAGCACTTAGTTTGAAGAACCTCTGGAATATGACTCTCTTGCATCCATAAAACCCAATCGGATTCAATAGATGGATCAATACTAACGGTTACATTATACAACATAATTAGGGATTCAATTTAAAACATTGATATGGGTTAGTAAAGGAGAACTCTTCTCCCCAATCCCCACGAAATACTACGGCAAATGATAACCCTCCACTAAAGGTATACACCTGCTGGAGCCCTTGATCGAAGTTGTAATCCCACACATTAAAGGGAAGATGAACGGACCCAGAAAACTCTTTACCGGGTAAAATTAGAACTTGTGTGCCTTTCGACAGCTGGAATTGTTCTGTGGTACCTGTGCGTATCCGTAGGCTGTAAACCGGCGAACTTGTCTGCTCATTAAACGCGATTAAAAGGACGTCATAAGCAGATGCGTTCTTACATTTTAGAATCGCTTTTCCATCAAATTCTGTCAAAGAAGAAGTGCCTTCAAGGGTATTTTCAACAGTGCTGTCCTTGAGTGGCCGTGGATTATAATAAAAATCATTTAAGCCCTTGGATAACGACGTGTAAAGCGCCTCTCCCTTTTTATTTACAAAGGCCTGCCTGATTTGATAAGCAAGGCCCGTTGAATTTGAACTTAAGGAAACGGTTGATCTGAGGGGTTTATATCTTTTTAAGGTGGTATCGATAAAAATGCGTTCGTTTCGTGTAAAATAAACTAGGGAAGAGTTAGGGGTGTTTGGAGTAGCACCATCGTCCCTTGCAAATATCCAATTTACAATAAAAAAAACCACAACGATTCCTAATACCCCTGCGGATAAACGAACCAGCAAAGGTCGATTCAATATACCCTTCTTTTTATCCTTCTTTTGAATGTTTAATTGTCCCTTTTGAAAACGAATCCATGCCTCATCAATCGCTCCTTTCACCGCTACTGGACAAGGTATTGATCTTAATTTGGACAACATAAATCCCGCCGTTGCCGATGAACAAAGGGGGCTGTTTATCCGCTGAAGGGATCGTTCTATGAAATCGATACGCAAGACTTCCCACTCTTTTGGAAAGGCCCGGTAAGCTTCCAACTTACTGGGGTTGGCAGCATTGTAAACGGCTTGATTGTAGGCATGTTCTGACTGGATTGACGGTGGAAAGTCTCGGTCGTTTTGTTGAATTATTTGTTGCGAAATATGCGGCAGCATCGCCTTAAGTGCCGCTGAATCAACTACACAGAAATAACTCACGTAATCTGTTAATCCCCCCCAAAAGTCATCTTCTCGCGGTTCGAATTCTGGCAAAAAATGTGCGGCATAGCCTTTAAAATCTGTTAACATCGCATTTTTCAGGAGCATCGAAGAATCCTTAAACCGGGTGATCTCTTTTCCTTGTAAGAATGCTAATAAGGAGGAATTCGATTCGATCCACGCATTGAAAAGAGCGGTTTGCTCGGATTGAATCTGCTCAAAGCCAATCACTTCTTCAAGTGTACTCAAAGCAATACGTTCAGACTGAGTATAAAAGCGCATGGTCAAAGGTACTGATTTTTAATTCCACGTCTTTTTGTTATCTTTGATTTAAAATCTAAAACAAAAAACTATGAAAAAACTATTACTTTCTGTTGCTGCAATTGGGCTTTTAGCATGGTCAGTTGATGCGCAATCATGTACTCCAGGTGCAAATTTTGTAGATTCAACTTACGGAGTATGGCCTGACACCACGCAGAATTTTCCTCCTGCAGCGGCAAACGTTGCCTATTCTACAGACTTGAACTTTAAAGTCCCCGCAACGGTATCTGCTGAATTAGACGCCTCAGGACAATTTGTTGGCTCACCCATTCAAGGATTTACCGTAACTGGAGTTTTAGGCTTGCCAAGTGGTTACAACTATGCATGTAACATTGCAAACTGTACCTATGCTGGTGGTGCTAATGGATGTGCAAATGTGTATGGTACCACAGCAAACACGGGAACATATCCGATTACCATTGAGGTTGATGCAACGGTTCTTGTGACGTTAATCCCTGGTTTGCCACCAGCACCAGTTACGCAAAGCGTTTCATTTGGTGGATACAAAATCATTGTTGGTACTGCGGGATTGATTACATCTGTAGTAGAGCCCTTATCTATTTATCCAAACCCATCAAACGGACAAGTTTCTATCAAAGGAATTGTTGCAGATGAACTTACCATTACAAACTTAAATGGCCAAGTGATTTTGACTAAAAATGTATCTGGTCAAACACAAGCAACCCTTGACTTATCTTCATTAAACGCTGGAGTTTACTTTGTAAACACAATAGGGTCCTTAGGTAAAGAAACGATTCGATTTATTAAGAACTAAGGTTCTCGTACCCCACATAAAAGGCCGCAATTGCGGCCTTTTTTATTCGATATGTTTCTTAATCACTTGATAAATTTCCCACGTGGTTTTGTCATATACGTAAACCAATACGTGCATGTTGGCTGCATTATAGCTCCCATCTAATTGATTTGGCACCTTAAAACTATAATTCACATAGTATTTATCGCCGATTAAATCCGTGTTGATCAGCGTACGACCAAATGGCGTATTGTTCAAATTTCCCCGATGTATATCTCGATGGATGTAGGCTGAATTGTGTGAATTATCACTCATTTTTTGATCACCCACTAAGGAGTCTTCAACCAAACAGGCAACAATACCTAATTCTGAAGATATGGTTTGGTCTAATTTCGCAACCTCCACATGTAAATAAGCTCCCTGCGTACTTGGATAATAGTTAAGCGCTGCCTGAATGTTTACCTTGAGTTCATTTTGAGCAAGTGCATTAGAAACCATTCCGGTCCATGCCCCTGGACTTTGAAAAACCACGCCGCCATTATTAATTCTTGAAACCGTTCCTCGTGGGTTTCCAATAAATCCACCATCATTAATCCCAAAATATTGTGCAATCGCCAAGCCATCCGTAGTCGTGAAATCTACCGGGTATTCTGGAATCGTGACCGTTTGAAAATCACCAATCCCGGTTGGACCAGCATGAATAGACAAGGGAAAAACACGGCCCGGGTTTGCTTCATACAAGGCATGCGCAAGGTCAGCAGCGGCGGGACAATAAATGCACTTGTGTCCTGTAAAATCCTCTAATAGGATATTTCTATTCACATTGGTGTTTGGTAAGAACTGAGGCCACTCATTGGCTAGATAATCCGACCAATTACCAGGATACAAGGTGGTATCCAGTCCATTTGTTGATCCTGGGGGGTAGGGATTCGATACGTGATCACAACTTGCACCTAAGGCCAGAATTACCACAAAGCACCATAACAATCGATTCATATCTTAAAAACTTTGAGTGAAACTTAAGGTAAGGCCATTATTAGCAGGAACAAAACGACAAACGCCCCCTACACAAAACAAACCAGCGCGTTGGCGGCCATAAGATAACATAACGCGTGTTGATTCATGAATATAGCCACAGGTCACGTTGGGATAATTAACACGTTTAGATGCATCGGGGTTTCCATAGTTGTATTGATTTAGGAAACTCACAAAATAACTTGGAGAAACCGTATATTCTATCAATGCCGTAGCCCAATTCCCCTTATCATTAATCGATCCATCGTCTTTCTTGTTTACGAACATTCCCTGAAGTTCAACACGAATATTGTGTTTTGAATTGATTTTATAAGAGGCTTCAACTACGCCAATGTGAGAGGATATAATCCCCGTGGCATCGTTCGAAACTTTTGCAATGTCATTATTAATGACAATGTTAAAATAGGAGACTAACAATAAAAGTTTCTTGTTGATCCTTCGTGTAATGTTCACATTAATGTCTCGCCAATACAAACTGTCGCTTTTGTCGAACAGGTGCGTTTCATAGGCAACGCGACTAGAATCTAATGGATTAATACCGCTGGTATGCTGCACTGGGCGATACGTTGTAGATGCATTAACTCCAAGCGTAGTTCCGTATTTTCCTCCCAGTTTGGAACCTTTCTTAATGGTGTATAATAAATCTGCTTGATATGCCACCTCTCCCAACGGTTGTGTTGCATAGGGATACAGTGTAGCCACCAAGTTATAGGTATGGGTTTTATTGAGTGCGGGAAGGTAATTGATGAAAACGTCTTGAAGTTCTTTATTACGGTCTGACCGATAGCTCATGTTATCGACTGATTTTGCAGATAGACTAAAGCCTATACCTTTCTTAGAATAGCCAAAGTTTACTACCGCCGCGTGGCCAAAATTGTAGATTTTACTGTTATCTAACGAGGGGTCTTGTTCTTTTTGAATGTACTCCCCATCTAAACGAAAGTTCTTATACTGTAATTTCATCCGTCCGCCATAGGCTCCAACATTTTCCGGCAAAATCAATTGGTCATCGTCATCTATTTGGTATTTACTGACAAAACTTCCTCCGAGTATTACATCTAATGGAAATGCGCTGAGTTTAGCAAAGGTTTCATTTAAATGAATATCTGCATCAATACCGCGCACGATGCCTTCTGAATTAATTACACGCCCTGCTTCAAAGGAAAGACGTTGTTTTCCGTATACTGCCTTGAATTGAACACCCTTTATGGGTTTAAAAATAAGGCGGACCCCATCAAGCACATTATCATAACCGAGTGCACGGTCTTCATAGGCTCTGAGTGCCAAGCCATTGCCAAACTGCTCATAAAAATGCCCAACCGTAACGTCTACCTTTGAATTCACATAACCCGCATAGCGCATCCCGATTCCTGTTCCGTCAAATCGATTCGGATACCCTTGGATTCGCGGCAAATAACTCTCCAAGCGCGCTCCGGCTTTGAAGCCCGCATTCGTGTAAAAAACATTCATATACGAATTCACCAATCCTTTTGAAGGAGGTTGAATGGCATTAATAACTGGGTCGTCATTCAAATACTGAAATGTGGATTCAATGTTTCCGGTAAAATTTCCTTGAGACCATATAAACTGTCCGAAAAAAACAGTTATAAGTAAAAGTACCCTGCTATTCGATGGTAAGTTTTTTAATTTCTTCATATAGTTTTTCTTCATCCCCTGGCGCGTAATTGTTGTGTGTATAAACAATGTTTCCGTTTTTATCTAAAAGAAACGTATGAGGAACATTATTAACTCCCATGCTTCGTTTAAAGTCGCCATTGGGGTCCAATAATACGGTATAATCCCATGCCTTACCATTTACATAGGTAATTACATCGCGCTTTGTTTTTTCATCGTCTATAGATACTGCCACTAGGTTAACTCCTGTTTCTGTTTGCCATTCTTCATACAAATCATGAATTGCCATTAATTCTTTTTTACATGGCGCACACCATGTTGCCCAAAAACTAATAACCACAGGTCCAGTAAAACCAAAAGCAGCGGTATTCACCTCTTTTCCATTAATGTCCTTCAACAGCACGGAAGGGACTTTTTTCACATCCAAAGAATCTGATTTTATAAGTTGCGTTTTAGCAAGAAAAGGTAAGCTTATCAAAATAGCTATTAATAAATGTTTCATATGTTGTTAATTTTTCGTGTGCTAAGCAAATACTTTGCCATTCCAAATTTACACGAAAAAAGAATATTTCTATGTTATGCATTTGGAAAGCATCGTATTTTTATTAACTTTGAGAATAATGTTGATTACACATGACTAGAATTTTATCCCTCCTGATTTTAATAAGCTCCTTCGTCTCCGCAGTTGCGCAAGATAATCTCGTGATCTACCTCGATGGGCAAAACACAGACCTTTCTTCCGGCGGTGCACCACACATGGTTGCGGCACCTTCTGCAGCGGCCTTTGATGTAACCTTCAATATTTACAACAATTCGGCAAATACCCAAAAATGGCGAATTACTCGTTCTCACATCGCTGTACCGGCTGGGTGGGCTGATGGACTATGTTGGGGTCATGCGACAGATCCGTTTGGTGGTTCTTGTTATTCAAGCACGCAAATGAACACCTCTCCCTGGACCTCTCCGGGTGGAGCGGCAGTTCTTTTTGACATCTTGCCCGGAGAATACGGAAAGATGAAGCCGGATTTTAACCCTGCAGACGGCGTTTCAGGGGTTGGACACTATCGGTATTATATCACCAATGCCTCAGGGTTATCCTATTTAGACTCCGTAGATGTGATTGTAGATTATGTGGCGGATGTGAAGCCTATTAAAGACCCCGTTTCAGTAACCCTTGTTCCGAATCCGGCAGATGATTACATTCATATTTCTGTGAATGGTTCAGAATCTTTTCAATTTAAGATTATAGACGCTATGGGTTCAACCATCATGCGTGATCAAGTAAGTTCATCAAAGAAAATAAATACCGCTGAATTTAAAAGTGGCGTTTACTTTGTTTCTTTTGAAGGCCAATCAACTAAACCATTCACTAGAAAAGTAATTATTCGCCATTAAATGGCCTAACAATGGCTAAAAACAAGCACCGAGGTGCGCCCCACAAAAAATCTGAAAAACAATCAAGCGGTGGATACAGGAACCTAGTGCTGAATGTGTTTGCAAAAAACCAAGGAGCAACCTTAACCCACAAACAACTTTGTAATTTACTGTCCGCGAATACGCCAAACGAAAGGCAACACGTTTTTGATGCGCTGATGTCCTTGGTTGAAAAACGGCAACTCAATCAGCTGAATCATCACAGTTTTTCCCGCCCTATTCAAACGCCCGAAGAAGGTGTTTTAGAGATGAATGCCAAAGGATTTGGATTTGTTCGAATAGAAGGGTCCAACAATGACGTAATGATTCGTGAGGAAAATAAAGGCATGGCGATGGATGGTGACCGTGTTCAATTCACTGTGATTAAAGATAGAAATGGCAGGAGGGAAGGGTTAATCCTGAATGTGCTAGAGCGCGGTCGAATGCAATTGGTTGGAACCGTTCAGATTAAGAACCACAAAGCCATATTATATCCGGATTCCGCAAAATTCGGGGTGCCGGTTGAAATTCCAGAAGGAAAATTAAACGGTGCACAGCAAGGAATGCGCGCTGTGGTAAAAATAACCGTTTGGCCTGAACAGCGAAAAATGCCTTATGGCGAGGTGGTGGCGCTCTTGGGATATGCTGGAACGAATGATGCAGAAATGATTTCCATTCTCATCAATCAAGGGTTTGATCCATTTTTTCCAGAGGAAGTATTACGCGAGGCAAGCATGATTTCTACGGAAATTACCGCGGAAGAAATAACAAAACGACGAGACGCGAGATCAATAACCACATTTACCATTGACCCGGTAGACGCAAAAGATTTCGATGATGCCATTTCCTATGAACGTTTACCAAATGGAAACCTAGAAATCGGTGTACACATCGCGGATGTTGGACATTACATTCAAGAGGGTTCGGCCTTGGATAAAGAAGCGTTAAAACGATCAAATTCGGTTTATTTAGTAGACCGTGTGATGCCCATGCTTCCAGAGCAATTATCAAATGTACTATGTTCTCTAAGGCCCCATGAAGACAAACTAACCTTTTCCGCGTTCTTTGAATTCAATGAACACCAAGAAGTTATAAAATCATGGTATGGAAAGAGTGTGATTCATTCCAATCGGCGCTATACTTATGAAGAAGTTCAGGAAATAATTGAGGGAAAAGATGATCCATATGCCAACGAATTACACACCATTAATAAAATCGCAAAAGGGCTTCGTGCTAACCGCTTTAAGAAAGGTGCGCTGAACATCATCTCTGAAGAACTTCGATTTGTTCTATCTGAAACAGGGGTTCCCATCGGTACCTTATTAAAAACATCGAAAGAGTCTCATCAGTTAGTAGAAGAGTTTATGCTCTTGGCGAATCGATCCATCGCTTCATATTTAACCCCAAAAAAGGAACAGGCAGAAACCCATACTACCGTGTATCGGGTTCACGACTTGCCCGATATAGAAAAACTTGGGTTACTCACCATGTTTTGCGAAAAATTCGGATTAGAATTGCACATCGATCAAATCCAAGAGGCCGCAACAAACCTCAATAAATTACTTAAGGAAATTGAAAACGAGCCGTTCTTTTCACTAATTCAGGGCATGGTAGTGCGCTCTATGGCTAAAGCAGTATACAGCACAAACAACAAAGGACATTTTGGGCTATCGTTCAAGGAATACACGCATTTCACCTCGCCTATTCGAAGGTATGCCGACCTTATCGTACATCGACAACTGTTTGAAAAAACCTCATCGGGCCGCGTTAAACACCGTATCACACTGGAAGAGGTCTGTAAACGAATCTCCAGTAATGAGCGAAAAGCGATAGAGGCAGAGCGCGAATCGGTAAAATATTTTCAGACCTTAATGTTGATTGACCATATTGGAGAAGCCTTCGAGGGGATTGTTTCTGGGATTTCTGAATACGGTATTTTTGTGCGCCTAAGCGCCAATAACTGTGAGGGAATGGTGTCGATTGCATCGATTACGGACGATCGATACTTCTTTGATCCAGAACGGTATGTAGTCCTTGGGAAGCGAACAGGTAAAACAATTAACTTGGGAGACCTCGTGACGGTTGTTGTTGATGAAGTAAGCCCAAGGAAACGTCAAATTGACTTAGTACTTAAATCGCATTAATTATTTTTCAGGAGAAAACGGATTACCGCTAGAAACACGCTGTAATTCATGTCCTTTTCTAAACATTTTTTGGGTTACTGGCTTGCCATTATTTCCATAAACAATGAACAGACCGTCCTTTAAGCCATTCTTATAGTGGATTTCATTCATTTTGTTGCCCCGCCGATCATTTTGATAAAATTCACCGTGAAGAAGTCCATCTTTAAATGTTGAAACCACTGCAGGGACGACCCCACCGGGATAATAGTTAATCCATTTTCCGGTCTTTTTTTCCAGGTTATATTTCCCCGTTTCTTTTATTGAAAAATCCACTTGAGAATATGCTTTATAGTTGCCGTGCTTCACGCTTTGTTTTGATTTAAACCCTAAAGCGACCACATCCTGTGATGCGTTTTTTAGTGTTTTAACCCGATAGGACACCTCTTCTTTTTTTCTTCCATTGCTATAAAATTCTGTCCATTTTCCTGTTTTATTCCCCATTTTGTACCTTCCAAAAAGCAGTAATTTACCTTCGGGACTAAACGAATACCATGCGCCATTTAACTTGCCTTTTTTATAAAAAGATTGATTTTTTAACCGTCCATTCGGCCAATAATTTTTCCACTCTCCTTCTTCTAGTCCCCGATCATATGCTCCCTCGAGTAATAGGGTCCCATCCTCATACCACGTTTGCCACCTGCCTTGTTTTAAATCGGCAACAAAGGTTCCTTTTTTAAACGGTGTGCCGTCTTTATAAAAATAATTCCATTCCCCTGCTTTTAATCCATTATCAAACGATGCCGTATATGAAAGTTCTCCCGAAGAATAATAAAAACGCCAATCGCCATGTTGTTTATCCTCCTTAAAAAAGCCCGTCATTTCGTCACCACCATCTAATCTCCTCCAAACCCAAGGGCCGGCCTTTCTTCCCATTCGATAGCTTCCTTCCGTTTGTAAGACGCCATTTTCATAATATACTAAATAGGTGCCGTCAAGCGAATCCTGAATAAAACTTTGCTTTTTTTCTATATTACCGTTTGCAAAATAAAACACCCATTCTCCATGTTTTTTTCCTCCAATAAATCCTCCTTCAATCGATGTGCGTCCGGAGGCGAGCAATTCAATAAAGGGGCCGTCTCTTAGTCCATGATTAAACGTATATGACTCTTTCAGCCCGCCGAACGAATAAAATGTATTTACAATGCCCTTTCCATCAATGACCATTTGAGTATGAGTAGAATCTGAATCAAAAAAACTCATTAAATATGTAGTGTCATTTGAAACAAACTCTTCCTTCCAAAGCGATGAGTCACTATAAAAGTATTGCCATTTACCCTGAGGTGAACCTAGTGAAAAATACCCGGATTTCACAAGTGTACCGGCTTCGTTAAACTCTTTGTACAAAGAATCAGAAACATTGAATTTACAATAATAGAGTTGTTTGATTTTCTTGTTAGGATAGTATATAATCTGCTTACCGTGGGTTCTATTTCTGTAGTAAAATCTTTCTTCTTCAAGAATTCCTTCCGTCGAATAAAACAGCCACTTTCCGTGCTTTTCTGTGGTTTCAAACGTAAACTCATCGGTATAATATGAACCAACAGAATGTAACTTCCGATTGCTGGCATCCCAATATATTTTCTCCTTGGGACTTAAGTTTTCGGGGTCTATTAATTGCGAAAAAACGGGCATCCAAGTAAGCAAAATCAATGACACAAACCAGTTTTTCATATTAATCCATTAATGTAAATTCCCATAAAGGTTACTATCTATAATAACTGTCGTAAAATTAAAAACAAACCGGTACCCATAAATACAATGCCAATTAGCCAGTTTAAGCCCTTTAACAAGCCCGTTGTTACCAACGGTTTTAATTTATTAGCGACATAAGCTTTCAAACTATCAATCCCAAAAAAAGTAATCAAAATAATTAAAATGAACAATACAATATGTAGGTCGCTTTCGTACTTGCTCACTAAATCAAAACCCTTTGCTATAATCGCTAACCAATAAATCACTACACCAGGATTTAGTAAATTAAGGGTAAATCCTTTTAAAATCAACATGGTATTATCCTTAGCTGATGTTAGTTTTAACTGATTATTCTCATCCAAAAGCTCTGGCCCAAGGTTAACGGTTTCAAGTTTTATTTTTTTAAAAACAAGGTTATAAATACCGTAAGCAAGAAACAAGCCCCCCCCTAAAAGACTTAATGCCAAATTATTCTTAAAATCACTCAATCCTTTTAATTGATATGCAAAAAATAAAGAAATAATAATATAAAAGAGGTCGCTGAGCAAAACACCTAAATCAAAAATCATGGCCGCTTTGAATCCTTTTGTAATGCTAATTTCTAGCAGCACAAAAAAAACAGGGCCAATCATAATGCTCAACAGAAAACCAATTCCGATGGCTTGGAAAACATACTCCATACTTACAAAAATAATCAAAAGGTTTGGGTACGGTTAATTCTGTTGGTTTCAATGAAATAAAAGTGGAATAATCCTTATCTTTGCCCTATTAAATAAGATTCATGAGAACGAAATTAGCCAATGATAAGCTAGATGCTATTATAAAAATGGTAGAAAAAGAGGGGGTTCAAGCCCCTAAATTAATTGATGAATTAAAAGCTTTACGGGTGAACGCCTTAGAAGAGAAAGATCCATTAGTGGTTAAAGTACTTCGATTAATGTATGAGTACTTGGGCGAAAATGAGTCCTTTGGCGTTGAAGGTCAATTTGAAGAAGACGAAGAAGGCAATGAATATCCCTTAGAAATTGAAGAAAAAGAAAACCTATTATACTTGTTGTCTTTATTGAAAAACGCAGAACAAAAAGTTAATCGGGAAGAATTGAAAGATTATCGTGATGCGATGAAAACAGAATTATATTAGGGTCTGAGGCAACGTTGTCTAAAGTATTTACGTCAATACCATACTGATAAGCGTTAGCTTAGATTTATTTAACTTGCAGAGAAAGCCGAAAAATCACCTTTTTCGGCTTTTTTAATTAACAATATCCGCAGTATTTTGCTGTATCTGAATGCGTAAAAGGTTGATTTTCATCAAAAATCTGTGTTACTACCTCCGTAATCAATGCTTGAAAATCAGCTAACAATTCATGCGTTGTTGAAGACGGTAATTGCAAGGGGAAAAAAGCCTCTGTTTTTCGTTGAATCGCATATATCCCCATGGTTTCCGGGATTTTATTATAGTTATAGTTAAACAAAAACGCATACGTTGCCAATTGCAGTGCATGTTTACATGCCTTAAAGGACTCCGTAACTGTTTCTTTTTGTTTATAGGTAACATCTTCGGTTTTAACGCGGCCGCTTTTATAATCTACCAATCTATAGGAGTTGCCAACCCGGTCTATTCGGTCAATAAATCCAATCCAATTTACAATCCTCGGCTCTCCCCCGATCGGCAAGGTCATGGGGGCTAAAAGTTTCGCTTCTACGCGATGAATATACACGGGCTCTGATTGTGATTGAATGTAGGCGATGTCGTTTTTTAATAAATTAACCACGAGTTCTTTCGCAACGGTAAAGGTTAGCCAGTTTTTTCCGGATTCAATAAGTTTTTCATCTTGACTGAGGAAAATCAAAAACTCTTCTCTTAGAATATCGGGTGCACGAGTAAGCATTTCTTCTATATCAGCAGGTGTTATTGCTGGTGGAGGAGGCGTAATTAAGGCTCCAGCAGCATCCATTTCAACAAAAGGGTGAAAGAGTTTTTCCAAGGTATTGTGTATAAAGCGCCCCATACTGCTTGTTTCTAATTCCTCTTCCACAGACTCTTCCTCGCCAAATTCCGCCAAATAACGGTAGTAAAAATCCAACGGACAATTCAAATATTTTGCAATGGCGCTTGCCGATAGATTTTTGGAAAAATAATGCTCCAATAACACGTGAATTTGTGGCCGCTTGACAACCACAGCAGAATCAAATTCATTATGTTCAGGGAAGGCCGTCGTGTAAAATTGTCGCTCTAAGGTGCACTGCGGATTTATACTGGCTAATTCCATTTCTAATTGAGCGATATAGCGGCTTGGCTCTGAGGACCCCATGGAATCATTCGAAATCGCATAGGTAATGATCACGTCTTCCGCAGTGTGTAATAAGCGATAAAAGTGATGTGCAAACAACCCTTGTTTTTCTCGGGCCGTAGGCAGTCCTAAGCCCCTTCTTAGGTCCATTGGAATCATTGAGTCTATGGGATTGGTTGCAGGCAACATCCCTTCATTCATGCCCAAAACAATAACCTGTTTAAAGTCTAGCATTCTTGTTTCTAAAAGCCCCATGATTTGCAGGCCTTCCGTAGGATTTCCATGAAAAGCAATTGCTTTTTTTGTCCAATGCTGATTGAAAAATGTTCGAAATGTTTTGAGCCCCATTGTCGGTAAACCTTCCTCGGTCAACGCGGACATAGTTACTAAGGCTTCTTGAAAAACAATAATTTGCTGAAACTCCAACTCAAAGCCCTTTTCCAAGCGGTCTAACAAGAGTGTCGCAAACGTTTGCATCAAGGCTATTCCCTCCTTATAATTAGCATTCCAAGCTGAAAAGATAAGGGCGGTAATCTCATCTAACTTGGGTGTAAACGAAAGTCGATTTGGGTGCTGAAACACTTTGTTTTGTTTTATGGTATTCCGCTCCCACTCATTAATCTTGTTCAGGGTATCCTTATCCAACCATACCGAAATTAATGGGTGCTGAAACAGCAACATAAGATCTTTATAATATGCCGCTTCCGTTTTAAATCTTATTTTGTTTTCTTGTATCGAGAAAATTAAGTCGATTAAGGATTTAACTGACGTTTGCTTCAAAGGAAGACCAATGGTAATGTTTGCTCGAAGAACAGACGCTGGAATATTCTTCATGAGCGGAACGATGAGGGATTCATCGGCCAACAATACCAAGGTTTCATTGAGTTCGTTCAGTGATTTTTTTGCAAGCTCCGTTGCCGCTAACTTCACTTGGCCTGTCACTTGTGAACAAGCAACAACGCGGATGTTTAAGGGGGTTTTAGCGATTCTGTCTACAACAAATGGCGTTTGTTTTACGTTAAAATAAGTAAGGTTTTGACGAATGAATGCCCCTGCTTCATGAAGCGGGTTATCCAAATAAAACCGGTCGGCGTCCACCCAATATGTAGCCTGTTCTCGCTGCATCAAGGTTCGGATTAGCGTTTGTTCCCCCAGCGAAAGGGCGTTGAATCCTATAAAATAATAATGTTTTTCTGTGGGAATTATATCCACAGCAGCATTAGCCAACGCTTTTATAGCTTGACCGGAGGTGGTTTTATTCAAAGACAACAAACGCTGATTAAACGCCTTATAAATTGCAGGTAGCTCATCCCAAAATTCCATAAACTTCCGCTGACTTTCCGACAAAGGCTGAGCATCATCTAAATTCCAGCTTTCAAGCTCTTTGATGGCAATTAAATTTTTAAAGACTTGGTCTGCATCCAATAAATATCGATTAATATCCTCAAAATCGTCAACGACCATGGGACCCCAATTTAAAAATTCATCGAATGAAATATTCTGAAACTTTTCGGTTTCACTCATTACGCGATACAACAGAAATAATTGACGAGTTTTATCAATGATTGCAGGGCTAGTCCATGAGGCGGTGAATTCTTCAATGGTAAAGACCGCAGGTAAGAATATTGGCTTTTGATAGGCTTTTGCAATTGCCTCCAAAAGATACTTTTTCGCTCGTTTAGATGGAATTATTAAAACAAAACTAGCACTATCGGGGTGACGTGATACCAGCTCGGTGGCGCATTCTTGAATAAATTTTTTCATGAAATAAAGTAACGAATTTTAATCTTTAAGATAACGAATTAGAGACGATAAGTCTTAAATAAATGCCGTGCCTATTCTAAGACGATGTTATTAAAAAACTTGTTCGGGCGGTCTGAATTCATAAATTTATTTCCCCCATAACACCGCGCCACAACGGCATGATTTTCATTAATCAAAAGTCGTGTCCAGACTAATCCCTCTGGATACACATCACTTAAGCCTTGTGTGAATTCTGTACCATCATCTAAATACCCCATAATATACGGGCTTTGTGGGGGACTTGCAATATATATCTCAGAATATTCAAGTAAGGAAAGGCTTGTGTCGCGGGCGATGTACTTTATTTCATATGTATTCCCTTGGCCAAGCTCTTTGTAAGTAAATACAGTTTCATTTGTGCTTGGATTTGATGTTTTTCGTGCCATCCCCGGCATGCTAAACTTAAGCCAGCTGGCATCAATTTGCTCTACAAATTCAAAAGAGCGCATGGACTTCAAGGTTAGTGCAGCCTTACATGGCTTCTCGGAGGTGGTGAGTTGCACAGGGCGCAGTTTAAATCCTTTTTCCCGCAATAGACTTAAAATGCCTTTGTCTCCGTATAGATGTCCTGCACCAACCGCAAAAAAGACAGAATCAGCGAGACAATACCTCGCAATATTAACGGCCATCGAAGTATTTCGTTGTTCAATTAATTTTTTATACGCCTCCTTGTTTCCGGCTAATCCACCTTTAATGAGGCGATCTATCAGGTCTATTCTTCCTTCTAAATAAAGTGATTGTAATACTTCTTCCTCTGAAAGGCCAAGACGAAACCTGTTTTGTTGTTCTACAAACGGAATCTCTTCCACCGCTTTTGTTTGCTGGGCGATAGACTCAAGGGCCATAACGGGCATCTTCAATAATTCCGCCTTTTCTTGAAACCAAGCGTCCATGAACTGCGGCATCCCGTCTTCATTTCCGTAATATGTTTCTGTTGGTTTGCCAGAAGCGGTATACAACTTACCCTTTCGATCTAATAAAGGCATCGCCCGATCCGGTATCGGGTCTTTATCGATAAACAAATCGAAAACATTAACCTCAACGGCAAGGGCATTACACCGCAAAAAAACTTCATATACTGAATCCGGGAAATCAAATACCGATTTATCATTCGTATGTAATGTTCCAAAGAGGTATGAACGTCCTTTAGGACTATTAATTTCCCACAATAAGGTGCCCTTTGAATCATATGCTTGAGCATAATGGGCAAGGCTGAAAGCCAAATAAAACAAAAATAAAAAGTACTTCATTGGTTAGTTTACCATAGTGAAAACGTGATTAGTTGCAAATGCGTAAGGAAAAAAGGCAAGTGATGGCGACTCCTTGGTGGCAATAAGTTTTCCTTTATATCCTTTAAAGATGGCGCCGTGAGTCGATTCAATACCCATAGCAAACGCGGCGTTAATGGTGAGTGCATTAAATGCTTCTTCGGGTGTCAACTTCATTTTAATACAGGCTAAAGACCAAATAAAAAATAAATTAGACGTTGGCGATGATCCTGGATTAAAGTCGCTGGCCAAGGCAATTGGAATGCCCTCCGCAATTAAATCCCTTGCGGGAGAAAACGGAATGTTCAAGTAGAATGAGCACGCTGGAAGTAGGGTTGCAATTGTTTTTCCTGATTTCAAAGCAAGGACATCTGTTGCTTCTATCACTTCTAAGTGATCTACAGATATTGCGTTGTTTTTTACCGCCTCTTCCACCCCCCCAATGGCCGTAAATTGATTCACATGCACCTTTAATTTTATGTGTGTGCCTTCAATTGCTTGAGCGATTAATTCCATATCTGACACGTCAAAGTACCCGGTTTCACAGAATAAATCTATGTAATCTGCCAAGCCTTCCGATAATACGCGGGGAATCCACTGATCTACTACAGCCTGAATGAACCCCTGTTTGTTTGACCTAAACTCCTCAGGCAACGCATGTGCCGCCAAAAACGTGATTTTAATCGGTATATCAACTTGTGCTTTGATTCGTTTTATTACCCGTAGCATTTTCAACTCATCTGAAAGCGTTAGTCCATACCCGCTTTTTATCTCCAATGCTCCTGTTCCACCAGCAATCAATGCTTGAACCCGGGGAAGCGAAACCTCAAACAGTTCGTCTTCAGAAAGCGCTTGCACGTGTTTCGCACTATTTAATATTCCCCCGCCCTTTGCTGCAATTTCTTGATAACTTAAGCCCTTAATTTTATCTACAAATTCTGTCTCCCTTGGCCTAGCAAACACCGCATGTGTATGAGAATCACAAAAAGCGGGCAAAATAAAACGCCCTGAATAATCATAGATTTCTGCTGCCTGATATTCGTCTGGAAGAAAGGACTCCATGCTGCCAAAATCAACTACGGTATTATGCTCAATCACTAAAAAAGCATGGGATATTGTCGGTACGTGTTGAAATTCACTCCCTGTGAGTGGGGTAGTAGGAAGTGGTCTAACTTGAACCAGCTCCTTAATATTGATATATACCTGTTTGGTCATTGCAATCAAAGGTAATATTAATAGACCAAGCATGGGATAGCCCATTAGAAAATACCAGTAAAAAAAGCATTTAATACGGACGTGGGAGTAGCTAAGCAGAAGACAAAATAACAACAGAAAGAAAATATTTTGAGACCAGACTGGCATTGGAACTACTCGATCTAAGCAAGCTGTTGCTCACATTGGTTTTTAATACAGGAAATGGATGGATTGTCGAACCAATTATAATTTACTTTTGGATTCAGTAAATAAGAGCGAGAAGCAGAAACAGAATGAAGAAAAAAAGCAGTGTTCCCAACATCGCTCTCGCTCTGTTTTTCACTCTGCTTTTTGTACCCCTAATGTTTGTATTGTCGAACCAATTCAACTCAGATTTTTAATCATAGCATATAAAATTTTTGAAAGCTCATCGGCATCTTTTAACATCCCTTCAAACTCAGAATCTGATAATTTACGCTCATCTTTAAGAATATCCAATACTGCAACACATTCAAATACAGAAGCCCTTGCTGTTGTAAAATAGTTTTTTCTATCCGCTTTAGAGAATTTTCCACTTCCTTCAGCAATATTCAGTGGAACACTAATAGAGGCTCGACCTAATTGGTCTAAAACATATTTGTCAAGTTTTTTTTCGAGGATTATTTTTTTGCAATTGACATGAAACAGTTTTGCTTTTTTGTAAACTGGTAGATTTTGGAAATCAAACATTAAAAATGAATTAGGTTTCCATTTAAGTTACAATAATTATTCGAGAGCGAAAAACAGAATGAAGAAATCCCAACATCGCTCTCGCTCTGTTTTTCACTCTGCTTTTAGTACCCCTAATGTTTGTATTGTCGAACCAATTATAATATACTTTTGAATTCAGTAAATAAGAGCGAGAAGCAGAAACAGAATGAAGAAAAAAAAGCAGTGTTCCCAACAACGCTCTCGCTCTGTTTTTCACTCTGCTTTTAGTACCCCGGGCCGGAATCGAACCGGCACTCCCGAAAGAACAGGATTTTGAATCCAGCGCGTCTACCAGTTCCGCCACCGGGGCCTCATAATGAGGGGACAAATATACAATAATTCTAAGAAATAAAAAGACCTATCTAAGGATGGTCAGTGAAGAAAACTGATTACACCATGTACCGTTTTCATCTTTAGCTGTAAAATAATACTGATAGGTGCCTGCGGGAGCAGGATCGCCATTCAAAAAGGTCCCGTTCCATTTAAAGCTAGGATCGGTTGAAGAATAAACCAGAGTATTTGCCGCGTCTAATACAACTACATTAAAATCAGTTAAGCCCTCTGTGTCAAGGGAAAGCACGTCGTTTATGCCATCGCCGTTTGGTGTTATTGCATTCGGCATGACAATTATCTTTTTAACACTTGGTTTTTCTGTCGGAAGCAACTCGGTTAATGCGATGGGCTGCGGGCAATTATTTACGATTACGGTAGAAGGACTTGGTGCTTTTATTGGTTTTTGCGCTTCCGGTAGGGGAGTATTTAATGATTCGTTTTTTGACACATGAAGATTAAAATCCACTTCTAGATTACTGCTCGGAGTGCCTTCCTCTGCGATGCCAAACCGGTCTTCAATGCCTGGTTCAGTTTTTAAAGCACTCGTGTTTGGATTATTCTTTTTCTCTTTACTAAATGCTTTGGGGGAGATTTCTGTTTTTGAGGGCTCGTTCGTTATTTCAGGGGTGTGCTTCTCCCGTTTGACTGTTGCGGGTTTTTCGTTATCCAAAGTAAAATAAACAACACCAACTGCAATTGCAACAATAGAACTTGCTATGCCAATCCAAGCGCTAAAGCCAAGACCAGCACTTCCAGAAGAAAGGCCCGCTTGTGTGGAAACACTTTTCCACAAGGCTGGATTCACCGGCAATTCGTGGTTGCCAAGTTTTTCTTTCAATACCGATTCAAAGGTCTCTTTTTCCATATTATCTTTCTTCTATACGTTGTCTTAAGTAAGCTCTTGCTCGTAAATATTGGGATTTTGATGTGCTTTCGGAAATATTCAGTTGTTCAGCAATTTCTTGATGTGAATACCCTTCAATGGCAAATAAATTAAAAACTACACGATATCCAGTTGGCATTTTTTGAATCAACGCAATCAAATCTTCTGCCATTAATTGCGAAGAGATTTCTTCTTTTACCTCAATGCGATACGAAACATCGTCTATGTTTTTGTCGGTAACGAAACGTTGATTCTTTCGGAGTTGATCAAGGCAACTGTTTACCATAATCCTTCGGATCCATCCTTCGAGCGGACCTTCCGCTTTAAAATCCGATAGTTTATTAAATACCTTAACCATCCCTATCTGAAACACATCTTCCGTTTCGGCGTGGTCCTTCATATACCGCGCGCAAACCGCCAACATTTTAGGAGCAAACTTGTCAAACAACGCTTTTTGAGCCCTTGGTTTACCTTTCAAACATTCCTGCACAAGTAACGCATCTTCCATGGGCTCGCGACTATTGACTATTTTTGAAGAATAAAGGTTGCATAGACATGGGAAAGGTACATATTTTAATTTTGTTTGTTTTTAATTCGTGGCTCATGAGTTCGGTTAATTGGGCACAAGAGAATCCGGAAATCCGATACCATGCATCGCTGCAACTCAATGATCGAAGATCGATACCATTGGATGTTAGCTATGCGGCAGGAAAACAACCTCGCTTAACTATATACAATGGCGAGGAACGCATCGATTTGCGTTTTATCGCTGAAAAAAACGATTCGATTTACATGGAATTCCCGGAAATTGCTGGGAAAATTGTATTTCACAAACAAACCTTAAGCGGGCGCTGGATCAATTTAAATAAATCCAATGCCACTTCGTATCCCTTTTTATTTTATTCTGTAGCGGAAGGAATAGACCCCCGCTTTGATTTACCCTTAGACCTCATTGCCCCGATATTCGAAGGAACCTTTGACGTGATTTTTACGGATTCCGAAGGCGACGCTCAGGCCATTGGTATCTTTAAACAACGAGGAAGTAACATAGAAGGAACATTCCGGACAGAAACCGGCGATTACCGATATTTAGCGGGCGGGGTTTTTAATGGGGTGATGAAATTGAGTTGCTTTGATGGGGTTCATGCCTTCTTATTCGAAGCGGCATTGGATGCGGATGACTCTACTGTAATGCGTGGGGACTTCTATTCTGGCAGTAAATATCATGCAACTTGGACAGGTGTTTTAAACCCAAACGCCAACCAAACGCCACCAAACGCAATAAGCTGGCCGACCGAATCTTTGGCGGCATTAAACATTAGCATAAAAACCAAGAGGGGAAAACAAAAGACCCTAGACTCCGATTTCTTTAATGGAAAACCAAGCGTGATTCAGCTCATGGGAACGTGGTGTCCGAATTGCCTCGATGAAAGTAAATATTTCATTGAATTAAGCCAGCTAACCTCGTTTAAGGACATTCGTTTTATTGGAATTGGATTTGAACATGGCAACTCAGATAAAGACCGCATGGCACGCTTAAAGAAATATCAAAAAAAAATGGGTTTTACCTACCCCCTATATCTAGGCGGTGGAGCTTCCACGAAAGATGCCCATGCTGTTTTTAATCAACTGAACGGTATTTTCTCTTTTCCAACCACCATTTTTCTTGACAAAAAAGGACGAATTGTACAAGTGAATTCGGGATTTGATGGCCCCGCTACCGGTGTATTTTATCAATCGATGCGAGAAGAAACAGAACGTTTATTGTTAAAATTACTCGAAGCGAATGAATAGCATATATATTCTAATTCCTACCTTTGAACAAAAAGAAGCAGCATGTGGTCAATGACGGGTTTTGGAAAAAGTAGCGGTGTATTTGAGGGCAAGAAGCGTTCCATTGAAATTCGCTCGTTGAATGGAAAAGGGCTAGACCTAACGGTAAAAGTTCCATCTGCTTTCCGCAGCATAGAATCAATCGTTAGAACTGAAATCGGGCAATCCTTAGAGCGAGGTAAAGTTGACGTAGGATTATACCTTGAAGACAGCCCGAATACAAAAGTGAGTAACATTGACTTCTCCCTTGCAAAAGCATATATAGCAGATATTAAACAGTTATTACGCGAGGAATCTCTTGAACCCGCGGAATGGGTTGGAACGCTAACCGCATTGCCGGGAGTAATTAAACAACCATCGGAAGAAATCACCGAAGAAGAACAACAGTTTATTCTTGGCTTATTAAGCGAGGCGATTCAGTCTACCATGAACTTTCGAGAGACAGAGGGTAAGACCTTGAGGGATGACTTAGAGTCTTCCTTACTTCAAATTGAAACCTTGGTTTCACAACTTGAACCCTTTGAAAAAGAACGCATTGTGGCGGCTCGTGCGCGATTGGAACAGGCGGTAAAAGAAATCGACAACCAAGACATTCAGAATCGTGTAGAGCAAGAGCTTCTATTTTACATGGATAAGTTGGATGTTTCAGAAGAAAAAATAAGACTAAATAGTCACATTAGCTATTTTCGGGAAACCATGGACTCAAACGAATCCAGCGGAAAAAAACTCGGATTCATAGTACAGGAAATGGGCCGAGAAATCAACACCTTGGGAAGTAAAAGCAATCATGCGATGATGCAACGAATGATTGTGGAAATGAAAAATCACCTAGAAAAAATCAAAGAACAGGTTCAAAATGTCCTCTAAGCCTTTACGTCTTGGGAAGTCAATTATAGTCTCTGCACCCTCTGGCGCAGGAAAAACCACCATTGTACGAAGATTAATGGCAGAAATACCCGCTTTGGCCTTTTCTATTTCAGCCTGCTCTAGAAGTGCGCGGCCGATGGAACAAGAGGGTAAGGATTATTATTTTTTAGGCGTTGATGGCTTTCGTCAAGCCATAGCAAATGGAGAATTCATTGAGTGGGAAGAAGTATACACCGATCATTACTATGGGACCTTAAAGCGAGAGGTTCAGCGCTTATGGGATGAAGGCAAGGTGATTATTTTCGATGTGGATGTGGTCGGCGGCCTAAATTTAAAAGCGCTCTTCAAAGAACACGCATTATCTGTTTTTATACAGCCGCCAAGTGTTGAAGTTCTTGAAAAAAGACTGCGGGCCAGAGAAACAGAAAGCGAAGAGCGAATAGCACTAAGAATTAAAAAATCATCGTGGGAGCTTTCACAAGCGGAATCCTTTGATGTTTGCATTCTTAATGAGCACTTAGAAGTGGCGGTTTCGGAAGCGATTACGCAGGTAAACCAATTCATTTCGCTGTGAAAATAGGGTTGTTTTTTGGTTCATTCAATCCCATTCATACCGGGCATCTCATGTTAGCAGAAGGGGTCATGAATGAAACGGACTTGGATCAGGTGTGGTTTGTGGTAACTCCACACAATCCCACCAAGAAAAAATCAAATCTATTAGCAGACCATCATCGATTGAACATGGTAAGAGAAGCCATTCACGAAAATTTAAAGTTTCGGGCTTCGGACATAGAATTCCATCTCGCCCAACCCAATTACACGTCGGTGACACTAACGCATTTAAGGGATCGGCATCCGGAACATACCTTTTCATTGATTGTTGGGGAAGACAATTTAAGGGGCATGAACAGTTGGTATAATGCCGAATTTATTCGCGCTAACTATAGAATCTTGGTATATCCGCGAAGTATTCAAGCCAATGAGGCGGTTTCCTTGGAAGAAGAATCATCGCATGGAAACATTGAGTATTTATCCGCGGTCCCTTCCCTCGAACTGTCTTCTAGTCAAATTCGGGCCTTGATTAAACAGCAGAAAAGCATAAAATACATGGTGTCAGAATCTGTAGAACGGATGATTAAGGAAATGGGGTTTTATCGCTAATCCGCTTTTAGTGCAGGATTTAATAAGCTTGCACACTCCCACAAAACCACACCAACACATACGCTGACATTCAAACTGTGCTTTGTTCCAAACTGAGGAATCTCAAGCACCCCATCGCATTGGTCTATGACGTCTTGGTTTACTCCGTTTACTTCATTGCCAAAAACCAAGGCAATTCGTGAATCAATGCGTTTTTTTAAGTGCTGAAGCATTATGGTTTTCTCTGCCTGTTCTAGCGCATAAATCGTGTATCCTGCTGATTTTAGCTTGAAAATGGCATCTAAGGTGTTCGAAGTATAGCTCCAAGCAACGGTTTCTGTTGCGCCTAATGCGGTACGATGAATGTCTCGATGAGGCGGTACAGGTGTGATTCCGCACAACATAATCTCTTGTATATTAAACGCGTCTGAGGTTCTGAATACGGAGCCAACGTTTTCGAAGGAACGAATATCATCTAAGACCACCACTACGGGCAACTTTTCTTGTGTAATGAACTCTTCCGGAGAGCAGCGGTTTAATTCCCAAAGTTTTAGTTTTTTGTTCATGTTGAAAAGTCCTTTGTGCTTAATTTTGATTTTCGGGTAAGTCCTCCTAATTTAGATGCTAAATTCCGAAATCTAACTCATTTGGCGAAATCTACCTCCAGCGAAGAAACCCCGTTGATGAAACAATATCATCAGATCAAAGCTAAACACCCGGGTGCTTTATTGCTATTTCGTGTAGGGGATTTCTATGAAACCTTTGGTGAGGATGCTGTAAAAACTTCGCGAATCCTAGGGATTGTATTAACTAAGCGAAAAAATGGGGCCGCGGCAGAAATCGATTTGGCGGGCTTTCCTCACCATTCTCTTGAAACCTATTTACCTAAATTAGTTCGTGCCGGACAACGTGTAGCAGTTTGCGACCAGTTGGAAGACCCTAAAATGACCAAAACCATCGTTAAGCGCGGGGTAACGGAATTAGTCACCCCTGGCGTGGCCTTCAACGACCAAGTCTTAACACAAAAAAGCAACAATTTTCTTGCGGCGATTCATTTTGGGAAGCATAGTGTTGGGGTTGCATTTTTAGATGTCTCAACCGGTGAGTTCCTGCTAGGAGAAGGAAACATTCAGCGGGTTGAGAAGCTCTTATCCGTTTTTAATCCAGCAGAAATTGTTTATCAAAAACAAAAACAAGAGGACTTTCGGGCACTGCAATTCACGATAGATTGTTTTTATCGCCTGGACGACTGGGTTTTCACATCTGATTTTGCGGAGGATCATTTGGCCACCCATTTTGGCACAAAAAATTTAGCGGGATTCGGGGTTGCAGAATACACTTGTGGGATCATTGCCGCATCTGCAGCGCTCCACTACGTAAAAGAAAACCAACTGCAAGCCCTGCATCACATTCGCTCAATTTCACGTATTGAAGAAAAAGAACATCTTTGGCTTGACCGATTCACGATTAAAAACCTAGAGTTAGTTTATCCACAACAGGAACGAGCTACAACGCTTCTAGACGTTATTGATTTCACATTAACCGCCATGGGAGGTCGTTTGTTGAAGCGCTGGCTACTTTTGCCGCTAACAAATCTTCAACAAATTCACGCAAGAAATGGGGCTGTAGCCTGGTTTTATTCCCATGAACAGCCAACCGCAGCCATTAGAACTCAATTGTCTTCCTGTGGAGACCTTGAACGGCTGATTTCAAAAGTGGCGGTCGGTAAGGTTAATCCGAGAGAAATTAGACACATACACCGAAGCTTAACGCTGATTGATCCCATTCAAGAACTGCTCAGCCAAGGCAAATCAAATGCGATGATTGGTCAGCTTTCTGGCTCTTTTCAAGCGTGTGGTGAGTTGCTCCGTCAAATCGATGAAACCATTGATCCTTCACCTGCCCTTGCCATCGGTAAAGGCGAAGTCATTAAGGCGGGGGTTAACATAGAACTCGATGAATTACGTAAGATTTCAACCAACGGTAAGCAATATTTACAAGAATTACAAGATCGAGAAGCGGAAAAAACAGGCATCACCAGTTTAAAAATCGCCTACAATAATGTATTTGGGTATTACATTGAAGTTAGAAACACACACAAAGACAAAGTCCCTTCGGAATGGATTAGACGCCAAACCTTAGTTAATGCCGAACGATACATTACGGAAGAATTAAAGGAGTACGAAGAAAAAATACTCGGTGCCGAATCAAAAATCTTTACCCTTGAACAACAACTGTATAACGAATTATTGGTTTCGATGGCAACCCATGTTGGGGTCATTCAACAAAATGCAGCAACCTTAGCTCGCTTAGATGTGCTGAGTAGTTTTGCCGTATTGGCTAAGGAACAACACTATTGCTTGCCCGAGGTTAATGAGTCTCTTGTGATTCACATCGAAGAAGGACGTCACCCGGTTATAGAAAAACAATTAAAAGCAGGGGAACTATACGTGGCTAATGATTTGTATTTATCTAATGATGACCAACAAATAATGATGATTACTGGGCCGAATATGAGTGGAAAAAGTGCGGTATTAAGGCAGACCGCGTTAATCGTAATCTTAGCACAAATCGGGTCCTTTGTTCCTGCAAAAAGTGCCACCATCGGGTTAATTGACAAAGTTTTTACTCGCGTGGGTGCATCCGATAACTTGTCTGCTGGAGAATCAACCTTTATGGTCGAAATGAATGAAACGGCGAGTATTCTTAATAACCTCTCAGAACGAAGCCTTGTAATTCTGGATGAAATTGGACGAGGAACCAGCACCTATGATGGAATTTCAATTGCCTGGTCGATAACGGAATACCTACATGAAAACAAGAAACATCGGCCAAAAACACTGTTTGCAACCCACTACCATGAGCTAAATGAAATGGCGGGGAGATTCGATCGCATTAAAAACTATTCTATTGCCGTTAAAGAATTAGGAAAAAACATCTTGTTTTTAAGAAAGTTAGTTGCTGGAGGTAGTGAGCATTCGTTTGGTATTCACGTGGCTCGGCTAGCGGGTATGCCTGATTGGGTGGTTGCTCGTGCAGAACATGTGCTTAAAGATTTGGAAAACAGCCACCAACAGGTGGGCCAATCAGACCTTGCTTTACTCGGAAAGTCCGCTAAAAACAAGAAAGACGCTCCCATGCAACTCAGTTTTTTTCAGCTCAACGACCCGGTATTGGAACAAATTCATGAAAAGCTAATTGCCATAGACATCAATGTGTTAACTCCTGTTGAAGCCTTAATGAAGCTGCATGAAATAAAAAAACTCACCGGGGGCTAAAATCCGTTTTGGATAAAAAATTGTTTTTTGTACATTTGCAACGCACAAGAAGTTAACCGAATGTTAACTGTTGTACATGCGAGAATAGCTCAGTTGGTAGAGCGCAACCTTGCCAAGGTTGAAGTCGCGGGTTCGAATCCCGTTTCTCGCTCAGGATTGCTCGAGTGGTGGAATGGTAGACACGCCGGACTTAAAATCCTGTGGGCATTAGCCCGTGCGGGTTCAAGTCCCGCCTCGAGTACACAAAAAACCCGAAATTTCGGGTTTTTTTATTTTACAGCACGTTCCTTGCCCTTTAAACCACAAAAGCCCTTATAAAATCACGATCGCTGGATTTAATCACAAAGTGAACCGCTTGAAATTTGTAACTTTGTTTGTTTTTTAAGGTAAACACAAATCTATGTGGAGTAAAATAGCAAGTATTATATTAAGAAATCGGTTATATATCTTAACCATTCTCTTAATGATTACCTTGTTTTTTGGTTATTTCTTAGTAACGGCCTTGCGCGTAGATAACCGTTATGGCATTTTATTGCCCAAGGACCATCCCGTACAGAAAAACTATGTCAAGTTTAAAAAACAATTTGGAGAAGACGGCGCCACCCTTGTCATTGCCGTGCCCTCAAAAGATCTTTACACGGAAAAAAAATTCAATGCATGGAAGGCACTCGGTGACAAAATCCTGACCAAGCCTGGCGTGGAAACTGTAATTTCTGAAGCCACCTTGTTTAACCTCGTGAACGACACAGCAGAGCAAAAATTTGCAGTGCATCGGATCTTTTTTGACACCACCTACAAAGAAAAAAGCATCGATGCTGTGCGCGCGATGATAAAAAACAACCCGGCATATCGGGGAATGCTCTACAACGACTCAAGCCATGTTTCATTAATGTTAATTGGGTTAAATGAAAAGGTATTAGAAGACAAGAAAAAATCCGCAGTAGTTTTTGAGATTGAAGCACTTACAAAACAATATGAACCTCTTTTTGGAGAATTTCATTTTTCGGGCCTACCACACATTCGTGTATTGATTGCCAAACGAATCGTGAGTGAAATGTATTTCTTTTTAACGCTCTCATTGGTTGCTTCTTTCCTCCTTTTGTATTACTTCTACCGTTCCTTTAAAATTGTATTCATGAGCGGGTTTGTGGTACTATTGTCTATTATTTGGGCATTGGGAATGGCCGCGCTGTTAAACTATCCGCTCACCATGATGATGGCCCTAATCCCTCCACTTCTGGTGGTTATCGGAATTCCAAATTGCATCTATATCATAACGCGTTATCATCAGGAATTTTTAACCTTGAACAACAAAACAAAAGCACTTTTTGTAACCCTTAGACACATCGGTCCAATTACTTTTATGACCAACTTAACAACCTCGGTTGGCTTCATCACCTTTACCAGCAGCGACCGACTGGCTGAATTCGGTATCATTGCAAGCATCAATGTTATGGTGGTTTTTGTTCTTTCGCTTGCGCTAATTCCTATTCTTGCCAGTTACTTTGATAAGCCTTCGCCAAAACACCTCAAACACCTTGTGAAATCATCTTCACAGAAACTGGTAAATTGGTTGCTAAACGTGGTGCTCACACATCGAACCAAGGTCTATGCAATTCATGCTGTGTTATCTCTTGTTGGAATCATTGGTGCGTTTAACATTATTTCGACAGGAAATGTTACCGGAGATATCCCCGCCAAGGACCCCATCGCTAAAGACCTAAAATACATCGAACGAAATTTCGGCGGATCTATTCCATTTGAAATAATCATTACCTATAAGGAAGGTATTGGATTACTGAATCAAGATTTAATGGGGAAAATTCAATCCACTCAAGATCTTTTAGGAAGAGACACCTTGTTTTCTAAAAGCATTTCATACGTGGATTTGCTCAAAGTAATCAATATGTCATACCATCATGGGGATTCTACCTATTATAAAATACCGAATAAACGCGCCTTACTGAAGTTAAAAGATTACTTAAACACCTTTAACTTTTCGAGTATAAACAATGGTCGGCTAACGATGAAGGATTTAGTAGACACGACCAATCGGAGTATCAGGATTCGGTCTCAAATGAAAGATTTGGGGTCTTACCAAGTTGCGCAAAAAGTTGATGGATTGAGGGTGCTTGTGGATAACACCTTTAATCCTGAAAAAAGCAAATGGAATCACTATCTTTCGCAATATGAGCTTGGTAAAATCACCTATTTTGACAGTATAATTTCAGAGCCAAAACTCGCCAATAACTTCATTGACATTCTGTGTGAAAAAAACCCGGAATTAGCGGAGGAATTTAATGTGTACCCGGAAAAGCTATCGGACTATAAAACCAAAAAAAATACCGCAGCAATTCTCAAAAAATCTATACAACAAGAGCTGTTGGATATACATTTTACAGGGGTTTCTGTGGTGGTTTCTGAAGGAACAAAGTACCTCGTAACCAACCTGGTTCAAAGCCTCATTTTTGCAATTATTATCATTTCTCTTCTCATATATTTTCTTTTTAAATCCATCCCCATCGTAATTGCAGCCATGGTTCCGAATATTGTGCCATTAGTCATTACAGCGGGAATTATGGGGTTTTTTGAAATTCCGTTAAAGCCTTCTACCTTAATGGTGTTTGGTATCGCGTTGGGGATTACCATCAATGATGCTATTTTATTGATGGCTAAATTTAAACAACAAATGAAACGGTTCCCGCATTTATCTGGGAACGAGCTAATGATCGATGCCTTACGTGAAAGCGCCCTTGGTATGGCTTATACTTCTATTGTGTTGTTTTTCGGGTTCATCATGTTCGTGTTCTCACAATTTGGTGGAACACAAGCCCTGGGATTATTAATTTCAATAACCGTATTGGTGGGGATGTTTACAAACCTAATTCTGCTTCCCGCCCTTGTCCTAACCTATGAAAAATGGATTACCTCGCGGTCTTTCAAGGAACCCTATTTTGAGATTTTTAACGAGGAAATAGACTACGACCTGGATAAAATTAAAATCGAATAAGTAGCCTACTTATTTAATTTACGCAGCGCGAGTTGTAGTTCTTTATCTTCCATTACAGTCACTTGATATACCCCCAACTCATCCCACAATTGTCTGGCAAACTCTATCTTCAGCTGCTGAGCAATACGTTCACGGGATGATGTAGAAAGCAACTCATACCCACTAATCTTGTAGGTTCTATATGCGAAACCGGTAAATGCTTCGAGATCAGCAGAAGTAAAAGTATAGGCCCCCAAACTACGGGCGGTTTTCCATTTGCCTCGATTCAGTTGGAGCGCCTTAAACACATAGGCGCTAAACGCTTGATTCACATTTAGGGCGGTTAAATAAAAAGAAGTTCCTGCAGTATCTAAGGGCACGAACTCATCAGGAACAACCCCTCCTCCCCCAAAAACCTTGCGGCCATTTTTTGTTCTATACGTCTTTGTTTTATCCAAGTATATTGAATCCTTACTGAATAACTCCCCTTTAAGGTAACGAGCCTCGTCGCGCATGTAGGCATCATAATCTCCGGAGTAAGACCGTTGTATCGACCGGCCAGAAGGCATGTAGTATCTTGAAATGGTCATTCGAACGCTGCTCCCATCTCTTAATATTTGATCTTGTTGAACCAAGCCTTTACCATAGGTTCTGCGGCCAATTAATACCCCACGATCATTGTCTTGTAACGCGCCCGCTAAAATCTCTGCAGCCGATGCCGAACTTTCATCGATCAATACGACTAAACGAACCTTTTCTAACCGTCCTCCCGACTCGGCTCTAGCAACCTCAGCGTCTTGGTTTTTACTCTTAGTTGATACGATTACGTTGCCTTTTGGTAAAAACTCATCCGCAATTCGAATCGCCGATTCCATCACGCCGCCAGGATTTCCTCGCAAATCAAGCACTAGCTTGTTCATTCCTTGGTTTAACAAGGTTTCGGCGGCCACCATAAATTCGTCATAGGTAGGGACAGAAAACTGGTCAATGCGCAAAAACCCTGTATTTTGATTTAACATGAAGGATGTCGAGACTGTTTCTAAAGGAATTTCGCCCCGATTAATGTTGATGCGTTTTTTTTCACGATTTCTAAGTACAGTTACTTCCACATCCGTACCGACATCCCCCCGTAGTGCTAACATTACCTTGTCGGTGTTTATTTTTTTTCCAGTAAAGGGCTTGCCGTTAATGGCAATAATCTGATCTCCACTTCTCATCCCCGCAAAAAAAGCAGGGGCATTGGATATGGCTTTGATTACACAGATGGTATCTTTAATCAGTTGAAATCGCACCCCTATTCCGCCAAAACTACCTTCCATCGATTCTTGCTCCTCTTTTAAATCCCTAGCCGAAATATATCGAGAATGCGGGTCAAGCTTGTGCAACATGTCATTTATTGCGTTGTCAAAAATCTTGTTTTTATCAATGGAGTCAACATATTTCTCATCCAATGCTTCTAATACCTCCTCGAATTTTGAGGCGCGTTTTGAATCCACATTTGGATGTAATATATACCCCAAACTGAAACCAACAACCACTAAAACTGAAGCAATGATTGGGTATAAAAATCGGTTTTTATCAGACATGTTCAATGGTTTTTATTTGAATAATTTGTACTCCAGCACTTTGTAAAAAAGTTAATCCACTGGTGTCTTTGTATGCCTCTATGTACACCAAACGCTTGATGCCAGATTGAAGGATTAGCTTACTGCAATCCTTGCACGGAGAATGCGTTAAGTACAGGGTTGAACCCTCTGTATTGTTGGTTGATTTAGCCACTTTTAGTATAGCATTGGCCTCAGCATGCAATACATACCATTGGGTTTCGCCGAGTTCGTTTTCACACGAATTAGGAAATCCTGAAGGCGTGCCATTATACCCGTCTGAAATAATCATTCGGTCTTTTACTATAATTGCCCCAACCTTTTTACGGGTACAATGAGACAACATCGCCCATGTTTGCGCAAGGCGCAAATAGGCTCGGTCATACCTTGCTTGCTTATCTTGGTTATCCGTCATGGTTGCAAAGGTATCGAAAGTTGCTTAGGAATTAAACCTGCTCGGATTTAGTTCTTCGGCTAAGGGTTTATTGTCTATAATTGCCTCACTGAGCTGTTTTGCTAAGGAAGGGGCTAGCATATACCCCTTTGAACCCAGCCCATTAAAAATAAAGAGTTGCTTATACGTTTGGTGTCTCGCCAAAACGGGTCTACGGTCGGGGGTTGTAGGGCGTATCCCTGCCGTATGGTCAATGACCTCGAGGGGATCCGTGGTAATGGATGTTGCGTTATTCAAGATGCGCTCCCGCCCTTCTTCTGTAGGCTCCGGAGATGTGTCATTCCATTCATACGTGGATCCTATTTTAAACGCATTACCACCGATAGGCAAGGCAAAGGCTTTGCGGTGTAAGGAGGTGTTTTCTACAGGGTTGTTCCAATTTACGGTTAACAACTGTCCTTTAGTTGGATTTACAGGAACGTTTAAGAACCAAGGGGTTTCTTTGCTTTTATATCCAAGTGCCAAGACCACTGCATCATACGTTATTCCCTTGTATTCTAATGTGTTTGGATTAAAATTATCCGCCGTTACGGTATCTGACAACAGCAGCTTGCGCTTGGACAAATCATGTAAACTTTCTGAAATAAACGCCTTTGAATCAATCCAAAACCCATCAACACAACCAGATCCGTAGGGCCCAAAACGCTCATCCTCGGCTGAGTATTCCCGTAAAAAGGGTTGAAATGCGCTGTCGTTCAGCCGTTGTTTCCAAATTAGGGCTTCCTCCGGGGAGGAAAAAAGCCTGCGGACGATTAATGGGTGAAAAAAATTCGTATTCAAGGTGCTTTCAACCCCTTTGTAAAAAGTTTCTGACTCTTTATAAAAAGGCATCGCATTCCATGAAAGTAAGGTTCGTCTGAACGACATGGCATGAACAATGCCCGCTGCAACAACTGAAGACACATTCTTTCCATCATCTACTAAATTGAATGCCTCATTCCGCTGAGTTAGCTGATGAGCAAGGCATATGCCCGCTACACCACCACCAATAATAAGTGTTTTTTTTTGCATGTCATTTGGTTACTGCCAGTACAAAGATAGTGATTCGAATATGAGGCAGTTGTGTTCGGAGTAGGTTGATTATCCCCATTAAGGTGGCCCCTGTGGTCACTACATCATCAACGAGGCCTACGTGTTGATAGGCGCTTAACTGTTCCGGAATCAACTCAAAGGCACTTGAAACATCTAACAGGCGGGCATTTCGGGTTTTCTTGGTCTGACTTTTAGTGTGGTTGACCCTCCGAATACACCGCGTGTTTAAATGCACGTGCGGAAATTCGGCAAGGATCCCTTTCGCAATCAACTCACTCTGGTTGTATCCCCGTAAAAACTTTTTCTTGGGATGTAAGGGAACGGGAATTAAACACCCCAAAGATTCGACGGAGCAAGGGCTTAGGTGCTGCGCGAAGACGCTTCCCCAAACCTTACATAATGTGCGCCCTTGATTATATTTCATAGCATGCAGTAAGGATTGAGACACCCCTTGTTTTTTGTAATAAAAAAGCGCGTAAATTTCTACCGAATCCATCCTTAAGTGTGGCGGGCGCTCAACGGGTAACGTAATTCCTTCTAGACCGGCTTGACAAAACACACAGAGCCCATGCTCCTCGGGCAACAACTCTATATTACAATCCAAGCAACGGGAGGGAAAAAGGAGGTGTAAAAAAGAATTATAAAGTAGCATTCCCTTGCTGTTATTAAGTCCCTTAGAATTGAACATCATCGTGTTGAAAATGAATTAAAAAAAACCTTCTGTTCAGGCATAAAAGCAGTAGGTTTATACATTGACTTTGAGCAGTTGAATTCGGTGTTTGTTTGATGAGAATTTTTACGGAATCTCCGTATTAATAACTTTTAAAAGTTGTTGATAAATCATACGACAAAGCACTACTAAGGGTTAGCGGTTGAATGAGGGTGAGTAAAACACAGAAAGGATAAAAATCGCATTGTGAGGAACGTTTTTTTTGACAAAATTTGTAAGCCTTTTAGACAACTTTAAAATAGCAAGTTTATTGCTCCCGTAACTTAAAAGGAAACATTGTTTTTGTTAACAAATGCGGAATCGAAGTCCTTCGGTTGTAGCAGGCGCTATCACTTAAAAAAAATGAAAATAAAATAAAATAAACCATGAGCCACGAACCAATTTTAGCAGAAAACAAGAACAGATTTGTGCTTTTTCCCATTGAGCACAGCGACATTTGGAGCTTTTACAAAAAAGCGGAGGCAAGTTTTTGGACAGCTGAAGAAATCGATTTGTCGCAGGATTTAGTAGACTGGGAACGCTTAACGAACGACGAACGTCATTTTGTTAAGCATGTTCTTGCCTTTTTTGCAGCCTCTGACGGCATTGTAAATGAAAACTTAGCGGAACATTTTTTATCGGAAGTACAATATACCGAGGCAAAATTTTTCTACGGATTTCAGGTGGCTGCTGAAAACATTCACTCCGAAACCTATTCCTTGCTCATCGACACCTATATTAAAGACTCGGCTGAGAAATCAGGTCTTTTTAATGCCATTGACACCTTAGACTGTGTTCGAAAAAAGGCAGATTGGGCGCTTAGATGGATAGACAAAGGTTCATTTGCTGAGCGCTTAGTGGCATTTGCCGCAGTAGAAGGAATTTTCTTCTCCGGATCTTTTTGCTCCATTTTCTGGCTTAAAAAACGCGGCCTTATGCCCGGCTTGTCATTTTCAAATGAACTGATCTCTCGAGACGAAGGGCTTCATTGTGATTTCGCATGCTTACTCTACACGCGCCACTTAGTGAACAAGCTCTCCAAAGACCAAGTGCGAGAAATTATTATGGATGCGGTTGAAATTGAAAAAGAGTTCGTGACCGATGCTCTTCCAGTTAAACTCATCGGCATGAACAGCGACTTAATGAGTCAGTATATTGAATTTGTGGCGGATCGCTTACTCGTGGAATTGGGGAATGAGCGTGTATACAACACCACCAATCCATTTGATTTTATGGAAATGATTTCGATTCAAGGAAAGACTAATTTCTTTGAGAAACGCGTTGGAGAATACCAAAAGGCAAGCGTCATGTCTGATAAAGAAACACAACGATTTACGTTGGACGAAGAATTTTAAATTAAAGATAAAAAAGGAAAAAAGCAATGTACGTAGTTAAAAGAGACGGGAAAAAAGAGGCTGTGAAATTCGATAAAATCACTGCCCGTGTAATCAAGATGTGTTATGGATTAGATCCGATGGTTTCTCCGGAAGCGGTAGCCATGAAGGTAATTGAAGGGTTGTACGATGGCGTTTCAACCACTGATCTTGATAATTTAGCCGCAGAGGTCGCTGCTGCAAAAACAACGGAACATCCGGATTATGCCCTTTTGGCTTCTAGAATTGCCGTATCTAATCTGCACAAAGAAACCAAGAAGACCTTTTCTGATGTGATGACTGACCTGTACGAATATTTGGATCCGAAAACCGGACAGAATGCGGCATTATTGTCTGAAGAAGTTTATCAAATTGTGATAAACAACCGAGAAGCATTGGATTCTAGCATCATCTATGACCGTGATTTTAGATACGATTACTTCGGATTTAAAACGCTAACCCGTTCCTATCTCATGAAACTTGAAGGGAAAATCGCCGAGCGCCCTCAACACATGCTAATGCGCGTATCCTTAGGAATCCACAAGAACGACCTTACATCGGCAATCGCCACGTACAACTTAATGTCTGAAGGGTGGTTTACGCATGCAACCCCAACGCTTTTTAATTCCGGCACACCGAAACCGCAAATGTCATCATGCTTTCTATTAACCATGAAAGAAGACAGCATTCCTGGGATTTACGACACCTTAAAGTCTTGTGCACAAATATCACAATCCGCAGGAGGAATTGGACTGTCTATTCACAACGTTCGCGCAACAGGATCGTACATTAAGGGAACCAACGGAACCTCTAACGGAATCGTTCCTATGCTAAGAGTATTCAATGATACTGCACGCTATGTGGATCAAGGAGGAGGCAAACGCAAAGGTTCTTTCGCCATCTATCTAGAGCCCTGGCATGCGGATGTGTTTGACTTCCTTGACCTTAAGAAAAACCACGGGAAAGAGGAACAGCGTGCAAGAGATTTATTCTTTGCACTTTGGATTCCAGACTTATTCATGAAACGTGTTAAAAACAATGAAACATGGACTTTAATGTGTCCGCACGAATGTCCGGGATTAGCAGACACTCACAGCGAAGCGTTTGAAGCCCTTTACACCAAGTATGAGTCTGAAGGAAAAGGAAGAAAAACCATAAACGCTCAAGACTTGTGGTTTAAAATCCTAGAATCTCAAATTGAAACTGGCACGCCATATATGTTATATAAAGATGCGGCCAACGCCAAGTCTAATCAACAAAATCTTGGGGTAATTAAATCCTCAAACTTGTGTACAGAAATTATTGAATATACGGCGCCGGATGAAGTTGCTGTATGTAATTTGGCTTCCCTGGCATTGCCAAAGTATATTAGTGATAATGGCACCTTCGATCACGATAAATTATTTGAAGTAACGTATCAAGCAACGTTGAATCTAAATAAAATCATTGATGAGAATTATTATCCCGTGGAAGAGGCAAAAAATTCAAACCTACGCCACAGACCAATTGGATTAGGGGTTCAAGGGTTGGCAGATGCCTTTATATTATTAGGCCTTCCATTCGAATCAGAAGAAGCACGCACCTTAAATAGAGAAATTTTTGAAACCATCTATTTTGCTTCAATGACCGCATCCAAAGACCTCGCTATTAAGGAAGGCCCATATTCTACGTTTGAAGGCTCACCCGTTTCCAAAGGAGTGTTTCAGTTCGACATGTGGGGAGTTACGCCGAGTTCACGTTGGGAGTGGGATATTTTAAAAGAAGAAGTGAAACAGCACGGTGTTAGAAATTCATTGTTATTGGCACCAATGCCTACTGCGTCCACTGCACAAATCCTGGGGAACAACGAATGCTTCGAGCCTTATACCTCCAATATTTATACCCGAAGAGTATTGTCTGGAGAATTTATCATCGTCAATAAACATTTATTGAAAGACCTGGTAAAAGAAGGGTTATGGAACATGGATATGCGCCAGAAAATTATGGCAGCAAACGGTTCCGTACAACACATTCCTGAAATACCTAGCCGAATCAAAGAACTCTATAAAACGGCATGGGAAATTTCACAAAAAGCAATTATTGACCAAGCCGCAGACCGCGGAGCGTTTATTTGTCAAAGTCAATCACTGAATATTTTCATGGAACAAGCAAACTTTGGGAAACTAACCTCCATGCATTTCTATGGTTGGGAGAAAGGCTTGAAAACCGGCATGTATTACCTACGTACCAAAGCGGCCACAGATGCCATCAAGTTTACCATTGATAAAAGCGTGGTCGAAGAACCTAGCGTGAGCTCCTTAGAAGAGCAACAGGCCGCGATTGCGTGTTCTTTAGAGAACCCCGACAATTGTGAAATGTGTTCTGGATAGGATACCAACTAAATTCTTAGTTAAGAAAAATATAAATCAAACAGGCGCTCTATAGGCGCCTGTTTTGGTTATTGGATGTTAACTTAATTCCCTTACCCTCCTAAACTGCCTATAAAATACGTGAGTACATGTATATTGTTTATATCATTTTAATTCGAAACGGCCGATAATCTGTACCTTTGCAACTTCATTCAATTTTCATACACTATGAGCGGGTATAAACCGATCCAATCAGCCCTAGTTTCAGTCTATAACAAAGATGGCTTAGATCCTCTGGTAAGGGCTCTCCATGCACTAAAAATAACTATTTACTCTACCGGCGGAACCTTATCTCACATAGAGCGCTTGGGTGTGCCTGTTGTCCCCGTGGATTCATTAACAAATTTCCCAGAGATTTTAGGCGGACGGGTTAAAACCTTACACCCCGGAATTTTTGGTGGCATTTTATATCAGCGCGGCTTGGAACGTGATGAAAATTCCATTCAAACACACGGACTGAAAGCCATAGATTTAGTCGTTGTTGATTTATATCCGTTCGAGGAAACCCTCAGAAACACCACAGACCATCAAGAAATTATAGAGAAAATCGATATTGGCGGGGTTTCATTGCTTCGTGCTGCTGCAAAAAATTATGAAGACGTCGTGGTGCTATCTTCCAAAACACAGTATGATTCCTTTGCGCACTTAGTTGGGGATCAAGAAGGGAACACCACCCGAGACCAACGACAACGATTTGCTCAAGAGGCGTTTCTTGTAACTGCCAATTACGATACTAACATCGCTTCATATCTCAAAAAAACCAACGGGTTTATGCATGAAACTACACTTCGGTATGGTGAAAACCCGCATCAAGAAGCTACTTTTCACGGTGATCTATCTGAAGTCTTTAATAAGTTGGCAGGAAAAGACTTATCATACAACAACTTACTTGATGTAGACGCTGCTGTTCGGCTCATTCAAGACTTTGATCCAAACACGCCCATGTTTGCCATTATTAAACACAACAACGCCTGCGGGATTGCGGCCGGCACATCGGTCCTTGATGCTTATGAAAAGGCCCTTGCGGCAGATCCGGTAAGCGCTTTCGGAGGGGTGTTAATCACCAATCATCCGTTAGATGATGTAACGGCAACGAAAATCAATGAATTGTTTTTTGAAATCTTAATTGCACCCGAATTCTCTCCAGAAGCGAATCACATACTTACACAAAAGAAAAACAGAATTCTTTTACAGCAAAAACGATTCACTTCCCCTACAAAAAGCACTAGAAGCGTACTAAACGGTGCCTTAGTTCAAGATTTCGATTTGAAAACAGTACAAAAAGAGGCCTTGGTTGTTAAAACAGAACGAGTACCTGCCGAACAGGAGCTCTCAGATTTACACTTTGCGAATGTGGTGGTAAAACACACCAAATCCAATGCCATCGCCCTGGTAAAAAACCAACAGCTCTTGGCGAGCGGAACGGGGCAAACCTCTCGCGTTGATGCGTTAAATCAGGCCATATTAAAAGCTAAAACCTTTGGGTTTGATTTAAACGGAGCGGTGATGGCGAGCGATGCATTTTTTCCCTTTCCAGATTGTGTAGAAATTGCGCATTCTGCGGGTATAACTGCAGTAATTCAACCAGGCGGTTCCGTAAAGGATCAATTGTCGATTGACTCCTGTAATTTGAACCAATTATCCATGGTTTTCACAGGGCTCAGACATTTTAAACATTAATTTTTCTTTTGGAACTTTTTACCTACCTTCGAAACAGTAATAATACGAATACAAACACATGGGATTATTTAGCTTTTTAACGCAAGAAATTGCCATAGATTTAGGCACAGCGAATACGCTTATCATTTGGAATGATAAGGTGGTCGTTGATGAGCCTTCTATTGTTGCAAAAGATATTCAAACCGGACAGATAGTAGCGATTGGGAGAAAAGCGCAACAAATGCACGGAAAAACACACCGCCTCATTGAAACGGTCAGGCCATTAAAAGACGGGGTAATTGCCGACTTTCAAAGTGCCGAACAAATGATTCGAGGAATGATTAAAATGATCAATCCCGGGAGAACCTTATTTAGACCCACCTTACGCATGGTTATTTGTATTCCTTCTGGGATTACAGAAGTAGAAAAACGCGCCGTTCGTGACTCTGCGGAACATGCTGGTGCAAAAGAAGTGTATCTCATTCACGAGCCCATGGCAGCTGCCATAGGTATCGGTATTGATGTGGAAGAGCCTATGGGAAATATGATCATTGATATTGGCGGTGGAACCTCAGAAATTGCCGTAATTGCCTTAGGAGGTATTGTTGCCGACAAATCCATCCGAATTGCTGGGGATGATTTTACCCAAGAAATTGAAGAATACATGCGCCGACAGCACAATATTTTGGTTGGGGAACGCACCGCAGAACAAATTAAAATCGAGGTGGGTGCTGCAATCGTAGACCTCGATGATCCACCACCACCGTATGCGGTAAGAGGCCGAGACTTAATGTCGGGTATACCGAGAGAAATTATGATTACGCATGATGAAGTTGCGTCGGCGCTGGATAAAACCATTGCTAAAATCGAAGAAGCCATTCTCAGTGCGCTTGCGGCTACTCCACCAGAACTGAGTGCTGACATCTACAAAACTGGTATTTATCTTGCAGGTGGAGGATCCATGTTAAGAGGGCTTGATAAACGAATCGCGGATAAAACTAAACTTCCCGTTCACATAGCAGAAAACCCTTTGCGTGCCGTTGCCTTAGGAACCAGTATCGCACTCAAGAACATTGATAAATATCAATTCTTAATTCGCGATTAATCAAACCCTATTCCATGGGTGTACAGTATAGGATAAAATAACATGCAAAATTTATTCGCATTTTTAAGAAGGTTTCGGGTGTTTATTTTTTTCTCCGCCCTACAGTTTCTTTGCCTGTTGCTTTATGTTCAATTTGTTTCTTTTCCTAAAAGTGTATACTTATCCACGGCATCAACCCTAAATGGGAAGATACAATCCGTAGAAGGAAAACTGACGAGCCATTTTGATTTAGAAGAAAACAACGCCGCACTAAGGTTGGAAAACGCTCAGTTACGAAGACGTGTTTTTACAAATTTTTATCGCGTTGAACGCACGAAAACACAGGTTAATGACACGGCCTATGAACAATCCTTTAGTTTTATTCCAACAAAAATAATCAACGCATCTGTTGGGCGCAGAAATAATTATTTTACTATTGATGCAGGTGAACAACAGGGCATAAAAAAAAACATGGGGGTTATTTCACCCAAGGGGGTGGTAGGCATTGTTTTTAAGGTTGGAGAACATTTCTCACTGGTGAAATCCATATTGACCCAAGACATTAACTTGGATATAATGATTGGTATCGATGGGCCAAGAGGCATATTAAAGTGGGACGGATTTCATCCGAAAAAAGGAATAGTTACGGGAGTTTCCACTGATCTTACCATTAAAAAAAACACCAACATTTATACCCTTGGTGCTTCAGGGATTTTCCCAAAAGGAATTAAATTGGGAAGGGTTATATCAAAATCACGCGTTGAAGACCAAGCGCTTTGGAACCTTGAGGTGCGTTTTAGTGAGGACTATAGAACCTTACATTCAGCGTATGTAGTAACCTCCTTAATCCGGAAGGAGCTTCAGTCCCTCCAATTAGAGATCCCTGAAGACCCCGAATAAAATGAAAAACATCATTCGATACGCATTATTATTTGGCTTGTTTTTCTTGCTGCAAGTGTTTGTCTTCAATCGGTTGGAGTTGGGCTATGGGGCTCAGATTTTTATTTTACCCCTTTACTTAATGATTTTGCCATTCGAAACAAACGTATTTGTTTTAATGATCATTGGGTTTATTTTGGGGCTTTCTGTGGATGCGCTTTCCAATACCTTTGGATTAACCGCTTCCTCATTGGTGCTCTTTGCTTTTCTAAGACCCTTAGTGTTTGAAACATTTCGACCCAGAGATGGGTATGATCCGCTAAAAGAGCCAACAGCCAGTGATATGGGTTGGCCTTGGTTTTTAGTCGTTTTTGGTGTCCTGTTCTCTAGCGCCTTACTTTGGTTTTTTATCCTAGAAGTTTTTCGATGGGGGGAAACGCTTTTGGTGCTTAGAAATTTTTTCCTCTCACTGATTGCTTCGGGCCTCGTGATTAGTGTTTCTCAATTTTTCTTTTTCAATCAACGGAGAAAAAAATGAACTTAGACAATCGAAAATATCTATTGTACGGCTTAGTTTTATTTACCTCCTTGTTGTTTGTTTTCAGACTCCTATACATGCAGGTGATCGATGACTCTTGGACCCGAAGAGCTACACAAATCGCGGAAAAAAGAAGGGAAATCATTCCACCAAGGGGCATTATTGTGGATCGAAAAAACCGAAAAATTGTGGTAAATAAAATTTCCTACAATCTCATGGTCATTCAAGAACGTATTAAACACTTAGATACCAGCGCCTTTGCTACACTCATTGGGTGGGAAGCAAAAAAAGTAAAGCAACGGTTTCGAGAGATCGTAAAAAACGAAGGGGTATATAAAAATCCAGCGACGGGTAAAACCGAATCGAATTATCGCCCAGACCGACCCTATCCCTTTGTAAAAGACCTTACCCTTGAAGAAGTGACTCGCATTGCCTCCAAGTTAACTGATTTTCCCGGGTTTTACGAAGAACCTACAGGCACCAGATACTATCCGTATCCGAGCGGCGCAAACATCCTTGGGTACATGAATGAAGTTGGAAGGAATGAAATTGAAAAAGACCCCTTTTACCGACCGGGTATGAATGTCGGGCGTTCAGGTTTGGAGCGGTCCTATGAGACCATTTTAAGGGGTAAAAAAGGGGTTAGATATATTGTTACCAGTGCTACCAATAACGAAATAGAACCATACGCAGACAAAAAATTTGACACCCTAGCCACTCCTTCTCCGAAAATCAAACTTGGCGTTGACATTAAGCTTCAATTATT